>OBKS01000288.1_pt1 | contig 54094 bp, 49 predicted proteins | sample 1517381 | NCBI WGS metagenome assembly OBKS01 (sample SAMN04571686, study PRJEB22368) | human gut metagenome | biome: human gut; material: stool | host: Homo sapiens | place: Luxembourg | collected 2012-08-03 | reverse complement strand
GGAGGTACAATATGAAAAAAAGAAAAAAACTGATTAATGCAACGGTCACTGAAAATGATGAATATTTTTTCCGTGATCAAGAAATGTTTAGGGCTGATATTAATGACGAAGACTATGAAAAATATCAATTGAGAAAAGAAAATGAATAGGAAATAATTGATAAATTAAAATCTAAGAGAATTTTAAAAATTAGAGTTCTTTTAGATTTTTTTTATTTATTAAATAATTTTTAACATGAATCTGAAAAGTAATAAGATTGTTGATTTGCTTTTTTTAGGTAAATATTGTATAATTAATCAAAAGGAGTGGTGAAAGTGAAGAAAATATTTTTAATCATTGCAATTTTAGTAAGCTTTGGTATTTTTACGAGTTGCACTAAACATCAAGAGATTCCTATTGGAACCAAGCCTACAAAAGATTTTACAGTTATCGATTACATATCAGATAATGGAATATACCAAGCTGATTCACCACTTGAAATTTCTGGCGATTGTGAACCAGGGGTTGTAATGGTATGCAAATTCAAGAATAATAAAGGTAATGTAATAGAAGAAAAATATGTTACTGCTAATGAGATGGGAAAATGGAAAATAATAATTGATGATACACCAAGACCATCTAGTAAAAAATATCAATTAGTTATCTCAACTGCCAAAGATGAATTTGTTAAACAATTTGAAAACATTAGATTTGGTGAAAGTTGGTTATTAATTGGTGATGAATTAGAAGAACAAAGAGGAATAAAAATAGCAGAAAATATCTTTGATAATGAAAACTATATGATTTATAAAGATGGAACTTGGCAAAAATTTTCAAACGATAATCAAACTTTTGCAATGTTTCTATTAAATGAATTAGCAAATTCAACATCGGTGCCAATTTCAATCGTTGACGCAACAGTCAAAAAGGCAACAAAAGCCTACCAGTGGCTTGACAGTAAATTAATAGAATCTAGACCACAAGTAAAAGCCTATTTAGAAAAAAATGGTTTATATAAAGATAATGTTCAAAATCTTACTGAAAATGATATGTCATATTATGCGATTAATAATTACGAAAAAATTAAGAATATGGCATTTAAAAATCTTGTTTGGAATCAAGGTAGTGGTGACTATATAGAAGATACTGACAATGAGTATAAAAAATTATATGGTCAAATGTTATTTACCATTATGTCGCAATTTGAAGAAAAATTTAAAACAACAAACAATTTTTATATTATTCAAGAAGGTAGTAGTTTTAACGAAGATGTTAATTTATTAAGAGGCTTTCAAACAAGCATTTGTAACTATTTTGCTCAATGTAAAGTTATACCTACATATGATTTAAATATTGTATATGATAATTTACAAGAAAAATTTGTAGGTTCAACTGAAGTTAATGAAGAAGATCTTGTTAATTACGAAATAAGAGGATATGATTTACCGACACTAGCAAAAAGGATTGAATTAATTGATAAAAATAAAGTAATTGTACCAACAGTTAAAAATGTTATTAGAGAACTAGATGAAGATAAAAATATCATAAGCATTAAACTTATTTTTGATATTGAATTGAATTTTGCAAATCTTGAAACTGCGAAAATAAAAGGCTTAAAGTTTTACGATAAAAATAATCAATTAGTTGAATGTGAATATGTGTTTGAAAAAAATGAAATTACCATAAAACCAGTTTTAAAAGAAGTTTCTGATGAAACAGGTGATACGGTAGAAAAAACAACTTTCTCAATTTATAAAATTACGTATGCGGAAGAATCCTTTATATTTGATAATAACTTTATCGTTAACAATATCGCAGTAGTGCCATTTATAGTAGTAATAAAATAGGAGGAAGGATATGAGAAGACATAATGCTCGCATATTAGCAGTACTTACTTTGTATAATATTGATGTAAGCAAATTAGAGGGTGAAGATGCTATAAATTGTATTGATAATATTCAAAGCGTAGAAAAAGAGTATGAATATCAGGTTGATATCGATTATGATTTCAGTCGTAGTTTAATTGAAAATACATTAAAGAATTTAAATGAAATTGACGAAATAATATCAAAGTCACTCGTAAAATATACAATAGATAGATTGTCATATGTAGATCGTGCGATAATTAGACTTGCTACATATGAAATGAAATATACTGATTTAGTTAAAAATGTTGCTATAAATGAAGCACTTTTGATAACTAGAGAATATAGCAATCTTGATGATGATTTACAAGTAAAATTTAATAATAGAGTATTAGAAAGTGTTGCAAACAATGTCTCAAACTGATATTAGATTTCTAACAGTTTCCGATATAAACAAGTATATTTCTTATCGATTTGATAGTGATGATTCTTTAAAAGAAGTATATCTTCAAGGGGAAATTTCTAATTTCAAATATTCAGGTAAACATTGCTATTTTTCTTTGAAAGATTCTGAATCAGAAATATCAGCAATGTTTTTTTATCCTGATAATATTGCCATAAAATTTAAACCCGTTGATGGAATGAAAGTACAAGTATGTGGTGAAATAAAAGTATACATAAAAAAGGGTACCTATGCCATTAGAGTTAGAAAAATGGCTCAAGCAGGTATTGGGCTATTATATCAACAATTTTTAGACTTAAAAGAAAAACTTCAAAAAGAAGGCTTATTTGATGAAAGTAAGAAATTGCCAATTCCTGAATATCCTGAAAAAGTTGCTGTAATAACTGCCGCAACCGGTGAAGCAATAAATGATATTATTTCAACTTTTAATAGAAGACTACCACTAGCAACGATAAAATTATATCCTGCATTAGTACAAGGCCTTAATGCACCTGCCGATTTGATTAGAGCACTTAATTTAGTATATAAAGATAATGATGCTGATGTAATTATAATTGGTAGAGGTGGAGGAAGTTTTGAAGATTTGTCTTGCTTCAATGATGAAAAATTAGCTAGATTATTGTTTGTTTCTAAAATTCCTACTATTAGTGCTGTAGGTCATGAAGGAGACTACACTATTTGTGATTTTGTTGCATCATATCGTGCTCCTACTCCAACGGGAGCTGCTATGAAGCTTACTAAAGATAAAAATGATGTATTAAACATTTTAGTAAATTATTCAAAGCGTTTGAGTGCCGATATAAAATCTAAATTAACACTTGCATATAACAATTGGAAGAAATTATCAACCTCATATATGCTTGTCAATTTTAATAATGTTTTAGATGAAAAACTCCAAAAATGTTTAAACCTAGATGCTAGATTATCACAATTTGCCCCAGATCGATTTGTAAAAAGATTAGAAGATAATCTTGAACAACTTGAAAAACGATTAAAAAAAGCGGGCGAATATAGTTTTGAAATAAATAATAATTTATATAATGGTATAGCTTGTAGAGTAAAAGAAGAATTAATACTAAAAAACATTGAAAAATGTGAAAAAGAATATAATGTAATAGAAAAACGCTTATTACCAAGCTATTTAAACAACTATCAAAATTATGAAGCTAAAACTTTAAGGCTAATCGATAAAATTGTCATTTTAAATCCTTTTAGTATTATGAAAAAGGGTTATAGTATCGTCTATAAAGATGAAAATATTATTTCATCAATTGATGAATTAAATGTCGATGATGATGTAAAAATTAAATTATATAATGGGTATACATTAGCCCATATTAATAAAATTGTCAAAGAGGAAAAATAAAATGGAAAATTTAACATTTGAAGAATTATTAAATAAATTACAACAAACGGTAGAAAGTTTAGAAAGTGGCAAACTTTCATTAGAAGAATCAGTAAAGAAATATCAAGAAGGGATAAACCTAAGTCTTGAATGCAAAAAACGTTTAGATGAAGCTAAACAAGTAATTGTAAAAAAAGTAGATGAAAACGGAGAATCTAACTTTTAATAAATAAATCAAAGAAAGGGAGCGAGTTTAATGCTTGAAGAAATAACTTTAGAACAATTGAAACAAATGAACTTTGAGCAACTAGAACTCCTTGCAAAAGAAGTCAGACAAGAAATAATTACAACTGTTAGTAAAAATGGTGGACATTTAGCTTCTAATTTAGGGGTTGTTGAATTAACAATAGCTTTACATAAAGTATTTGATAGCCCTAAAGATAAGTTAATTTTTGACGTTTCTCATCAAACTTATGCTCATAAATTATTAACAGGTAGGTATAAAGATTTTAGTCAATTAAGAAAGTTTGAAGGTATTAGTGGATTTACAAAATATGATGAAAGTGATCATGATGCTTTTGAAGCAGGGCATAGCTCAACAGCTATCTCAGCCGGTCTTGGATATCTTGAAGCTCGTAAAAACTTTCCTGAAAAAATTGGCGAAGTGGTCGCAATTGTTGGGGATGCCTCAATTGCTAATGGTTTATCTTTTGAAGCATTAAACTATTTAGGTGATCACAAGGATCAAAAAATGATTATCATTATTAACGACAATGCAATGGGAATATCTAAAAATGTAGGTTCACTTGCTAGAAGCTATAATAATATTAGAACTAAAGGACAGTTTAAACGTTTGAGAAAAATAATACCTTTAAAAATTAAAAAGGCCTTAAAATCAACCTTTTATGATATTAGTATTTTCAACTCTTTAGGATTTCAATATTTTGAAAAAATTGATGGACATAATTTTAAGGAATTAATTAAATACTTAACTTATGCCAAAAATTGTAAAGAATCTGTTGTTTTACACATAATGACCCAAAAAGGTAAGGGTTATGAATTGGCAGAAAACGATAAGATAGGAAAATGGCATGGTGTTAGTCCTTTTGATATCCAAACAGGTGAGGCGATTGCTAAGCCAATTGGTAAACCATATGGCAATATAATTGGTGATTATTTGATTGATTATGTCAATACTGCTGAAAATAAAGAATTAATTAGAGTAATTACTCCGGCTATGTCACTTGGAAGTGGCTTAACCGAGTTTGCAAAAGCCCATCCCGAACAATTTATTGATGTTGGACTTGCGGAAGAGAATGCTACACTAATGGCTTCTTCAATGGCACATGCCGGGCTTATTCCTATCTTATTTATCTATTCAACTTTTTTACAAAGGTCATATGATGAATTATTACATGATATTGGGCGTAGTAAACAACATGTTGTAATATGCTTAGATAGAGCTGGAATTGTTGAAAGTGATGGCGATACCCATCAAGGGATTTTTGATCTGGCATATCTTGCTTCAATCCCAGGTATAACAATATTTAGTCCATCTAATGCGACAGAGTTAATTACTTGTTTAAACTATGCGATAAATGAATTAAATGGCCCAGTTGTTATTAGATATCCAAAACAAAATATTGATTCTAATTATACAATTGAAAAATTTACACCAAATTGGCATATTATAAAAGAAAGTAATAATTATATTATTACATATGGTAGATTAGTAAATGAAGTAAAGGAACTAATAAAAAACGAAAACTTAAATATTGGTTTAATAAATGCCATTATCATAAACCCTCTTGATAATCAATTGTTAGAAAAACTAGCAAATGATGGATCAACCTTGTATGTTTATGAAGAAGTTATTTCTGAGGGGTCACTAGCTAATCGTATAATCTTACATTCAATAAAGAATAATTTAAAAATAAATGTTAAGATGTTAAATTTACCAGATACTTATTTAGAAACTGGTAGTAGAAGTGAGTTAATGGAAAAATACGGCATTTCAATTAATGATTTAAAGAAAGTTATAGGTGAAGAAGATGTTAGAAAGTTTAACAGTTAAAAATTTTGCCATAATTGATAACATAAGTATTGATTTTAAAGAAGGTTTTACCGCAATCACAGGCGAAACTGGTGCTGGTAAATCATTATTAATCGATGCAATCGGTTTACTTCTTGGTGATCGTGCATCAACTAGTATGGTTAGAAATGGTTGTACAAAGGCAATCATCGAGGGTGTATTTACTAGCATTGGGACTAAAACGCTTGAAATACTAGAAGAATTGGGCTTAAATGACGATTTAGAAGAAGACTTAATTATAAAAAAAGAAATAAACATTAATGGAAAAAGTACCGTTAGAATTAATGGCTTTACCATTAGTAACTCTGAACTTGAAAGAATTGCGGAAACATTAGCCGATATTCATACGCAAAACGATACCAAAAAACTATTTGATCCTAAAAACTATTTAAATTTTATTGATGATAAAGACTCAAGAGTAATTCTTAAAGAATATCAAGAAAGTCGTAATCAATTTATTCAAAAGCATCAAGAATTTGAAAAAATCTCGCAAAATATTAATGAATTTCAAAAAGAAGTTGATTATTTAAAATATCAGTTAGAAGTTCTACAACAAGCAGATTTAAAAGATAATGAATTAGAAGATTTAGAAGAAGAATTAAACTCATTAAATAATTATGAACAAATTTTCAAAAATTTGTCGCAAATAAATCAACTATTTTATAACAATAATATTACTGATAACTTATATGAAATTTTAGAAAACTTGAATAAAACAGCAAACCTTGATTCAAAATTTCATAATCAAGCAGAAACACTTCGTAATAATTATTATGATATAGTAGATTTAGAAAATGAACTAAGTAGATATTTAGAACATTTTGACTTTGATGAAGATCATTTTAATGAAGTTAACGGAAGAATAAATTATTTACACGATTTAATGCGAAAATATAAAAAATCAGTTCCTGAGTTAATTGCATATCGAAATGAACTTGAAAAGAAACTAAATGTTTTAGATGATCAAGATTATTTATTAGCAAATTTAGAAAAAGAATGCAAGGAATTATTTGATAAAACCAAAGAAATTGCCCAAAAACTTACATTAAAACGAAAAGGAAATGCTAAAAAATTAACTGAGAGTATCAAAGAATCTTTGAAAGATTTAATGCTAGATAAAGTTAAATTGGAAATTAGATTTAGTAATCGCTTAGATAATTTAAAAATGTCATCTAATGCTTTTGTGAAAAATGGCTGTGACGATGTTGAAATTTTAATTTCGTTTAACCCTGGAGAACCTTTGAAGGAGTTGTCAAAGGTAGCATCTGGTGGTGAAATGTCAAGAGTGATGTTAGCAATCAAGACTCATATGATGTCTAATATGCAACTTGCAACAATGATATTTGATGAAATCGATAGTGGTGTTAGTGGTGAAGTAGCATTAGAAGTAGCTAAAAAATTAAAAGAAATTTCTAAATTTACCCAAGTTCTCGCTATAACTCATTTACCAATAGTTGCTAGTAAAGCAAATCATCAATTATTTATTACTAAAAAGGTAGAAAATGACATTACTTCTACCTCAGTTGTTGAATTAAATTATGATGAACGTGTCGATATGCTAGCAAAGATGATATCACCTAATGATTTTAGTGGCAAAAGCAAAGAACTTGCTATATCAATGTTAAATAATGAATAAATAGAAAAAAGTGTTTTTAACCCCATTTAAAAACACTTTTTATTTTATTTTACTTGTAAATAATAATAAGGAAAGGAGGAATTAAATGAAAAAAATTTTAAAAACTCTCACTATTTTTATTATGCTATTAGTAACAATTTCTTTATTTAGAGTCCAAGCAAGTTCCAAACAATACGTATATCTTGGTGGAGATTCAATTGGCCTTAAAATGAATACTGGCGTATATGTTGTAGGTAAATATGAAGTACAAACCAAGAGAGGTAGAGTTTCACCATGGCAAAATTCAAATATCAATGTTGGTGATACAATAGAAAAAATAAATGGCATAAAAGTCGATACTAACAAACAATTAATTAATTACTTAAACCAATCAAATCAAGATATTGCAAACCTTCAAATAAAAAGAGGTAACACAAGTTTTAATACTAATATTGAAATCATAAAAAATAGTACAAATGAAAAATCAATTGGTTTATACATAAGAGATCAAATACTTGGTATTGGTACGCTGACATTTATAACAGAAAATAATCAATTTGCTTCACTTGGTCATGGCGTTTATGACAATCAAGTATTATTATCTGTAGCAAGTGGCGATTTATATAAATCTAGTGTAAGAAACATCAAAAAATCTGAACCAGGAATAGCTGGTGAAAAAAGAGCATCACTTGAAAGAGGAATAATTGGTACCATTTATGAAAATGATGTGACGGGATTATACGGAAAATTAGAAAACATATCGAAAAATAATAAATTAGTCGAAGTGGCTAGTCAAAAAGATGTTAAAAATGGTCCTGCTAAAATTTATACGGTAGTAGATGGGCAAACAATTAATGAATATAACATTGAAATTATTGATATCAAAAGACAAAGTAGAAAAGGTGTAAAAGGGATAAAATTCAAAGTAACTGATAGTAATTTGATTGCAAAAACGGGTGGTATTGTACAAGGAATGAGTGGTAGTCCTATTGTGCAAGATGGCAAAATAATTGGCGCAGTATCGCATGTAACAGTGGAAAATCCCATTTATGGTTATGCTATGCACATTGAGTGGATGGTAGATGAAGCAAATAGATTAAATCGTCAATAAATACTATAATTCGACAAAAGCAATCTAAATATGTGGTAAATTAACAAAATTAGTGCCTTTTTTTAAGGATATGGTAGAAAAGTTCTAAAAACCTACCCCAAACTTATTATTTTATTTGCATAAATTAGTCAAATTTGGTAAAATATTATTGCATTGAAAATTAAAAGGGGGGTAAAAAATATGCAGAAATTAAAAATAGTTGTTTTGGAAAAAAATGATGATAACCAGAACGGCGTAAGTAATTATTTAAAAAATTGTGAAGAGATAAATTTGATTGGAGCTTACAGTAACGATGTTAGTTTGTATAACACGCTAAAGGTTACACAACTTGACGTTTTAATCGTTGATATGTTCTTAGATGGTGTTGATGGCATTAATGTTATTGAAAACATTAGAAGAGGTAGTGAATATTACCATGTTCCAAAACATATAATTGTTATGACCCAATTTATGAGTAATTTCATTAACAATAAATTGAACCAATTAAATGTTGACTATGTTACTATGAAACCAGTTAATAATAAACAATTAATTCAATTAATTTTGGGAGTTGCAAGCGAAAATCAAACCAATCAAAATACTCAATTTGATAACGATTTAGATACAGAAATAACAACAATATTACACGAAGTAGGTGTACCTGCTCATATTAAAGGTTACATGTATTTGCGTGAGGCAATAAATATGGTTTATGCTAATGTTGAAATACTAGGTTCTATTACAAAAGTATTGTATCCTGAAATTGCTTCAACATTTGGAACAACCTCATCAAGAGTTGAACGTGCAATTAGACATGCAATCGAAATTGCTTGGGTTAGAGGTAATGTTGATGCTATTAGTGATATTTTTAGTTACACTATCAGCTATAACAAATCTAAACCAACTAATTCAGAGTTTATTGCAATGATTGCGGATAGACTAAGATTAGAACAAAAGAAGCAAAAGAAAATGCGTTATGTTGCGTAAACAAAAAATGGCTCATATCTAAGATATGAGCTTTTATTCATTTTTGATGGTCTTTAAATAGAGCGATAATAAGACCAAAATACAAATAATATGGTATAATTAAATCAAATTATTTGCCTAGTTCAATTAGGGCAATTATTAAACTACCAACTGAAGCAAGAGCCATTAAAGCAACTAAAATCCAAATAACAATTTTACCACCTACTGTTTTTTGAGGGGCAGTTGTAATGTAGTATTCAGATTTACCATTTGGTTTTTGATTCTTTTTTATGATTCCTTTTTTTTCGTTCTTTTCTTCAGTGTTGTTTTTTACATTTTTGCTCATGAATTATTCACCTCATTTATTTTCTCTAGGCATATTATATCACATTTTTTTAAAAAAGGGAAGTGATAGCATTAAAAAAAATCGAATTATCTTTCATATTGACATGAATTGCTTTTTTGTAAGTTGCGAAATAGCAGAAAATCCGGATTTGGCGGGTAAGAAAGTAGCAGTAGGACCGAATCGAATGGATAGAAAAGGAATAATTACTGCCGCAAGTTACGAAGCAAGAGCATGTGGAGTAAGAGCCGCAATGCCTGTTAGTGAAGCACTTCGTAAATGTCCTGATTTAATACTAGTTGAATCTAGTATGTCGCTTTATAGTGAATATTCAAGACGCTTTTTTGAATATTTTTTAAAGATTACTCCCCTTGTTGAACCCGCTAGTATTGATGAGGGATATTTAGATATTACTGATGTTTGTGAACCAAGCAATGCCATTATGCTTGCGGAAAAAATTCAAAAAGATTTATTACAACAATTACATTTACCATGTAGTATTGGAATTGCTCCTAATAAGTTTTTAGCAAAGATGGCATCAGATATGAGAAAACCCTTAGGAATCACAGTACTTAGAAAAAGAGAAGTTCCTGAAAAATTGTGGCCACTTCCAGTTGGTGATATGATTGGTGTTGGCAAAAAAACAAAAGAATTGTTAGATGCGCTTGGCATAAAGACAATAGGTGAACTAGCAAACTTTCAAAATTTTGAATTATTAAAGGAAATAATCGGGGATGTCAACGCTACAAGTTTGGTAAATCATGCAAATGGTAATGGTAGTAACGAAGTGGATGTCAATGTTTTTAATGATGTATCGTCAATTAGTAATTCACAAACTTTTGAACGCGATGAATACTCAATTACCAATATGAAACTGCTTTTAAAAGTATTAACTAATACTATGTGTAATAGAATGGAAAAACAAAACTTGAAAGCATACAACTTTCGATTACAGTTAAAATATAGCACTTTTAAGGTTGCTAGTAAAAGTATAACTTTAAAAAATCCTACATCTGATAGTCGAAGAGTTTATAAAGTATTAGAATCATTATTTGATGATTTCTACGATACAAGTGTACCGTTGAGACTAATTGGTGTTGCCGCAAGCCATGTAATTGAATCAGAAGATGAAATAAAACAAATGTCAATTTTTGATTCACTTGATGCGGAACAAAAGGACTATCAAATAGATAACTTAATTACGTTAATCAATAAAGAAGTAGGATCAAATTTACTAAAACGTGGTATTAAAACGGAAAATGCTAATAATGGAGACAACCATACAAATTTTGATAAGTTTTCAAAATCTTGGGTAGAAAATCGTAATTCTAAAAATAAAACTAACTAATTGGTTGAAAATAATACCATTATGAGTATAATATATGTATCTTAAAATAATTTTTTCAATGATCAATCTGACAAATTGGGAGAAAAACGAAATTGCGCGTTAAGCATTTAAAGTGTGGCTTGTCTAAATCAAGGTGGTACCGCGGAGAATTTCTTCGTCCTTGAAAATAGAGGAAGTCACTTTATTTTTTATTATATAAAAAGGAGAGGTAAAAATGCGTACTAAATATAATAATGAATTAAGAATTGAAAATGTTGGTGAAAAGGTTACTCTTGTTGGCTGGTGTAGTAAAAAACGTAATCTAGGCGGACTTGTTTTCATTGATTTACGTGATAGAAGTGGTATCATTCAATTAGTAGTTGAACCAGATAATGAAAATTATCAACTTGCAAGTGAAGTTAAAAATGAATATGTTCTAAAAGCAACTGGTCATGTTGTTGAACGTGAAAGCAAAAACCCTAATCTTGAAACTGGTGATGTTGAAGTTATAGTAGAAGAATTAGAAATTCTTAATACTGCTGAAAATCCGCCATTATTAATTCAAGATCAAACTGATGCTCTTGAAGATACCCGTATGAAATATCGTTATCTAGACTTAAGACGTCCTACAATGCAACATAATTTAATTGTAAGACATAAAACTACTATTGCGGTAAGAAATTACTTTGATGAAAATGGCTTCATTGAAATTGAAACTCCATATCTTGGTAAATCAACACCTGAGGGTGCTCGTGACTTCTTAGTTCCATCAAGAGTTCACACAGGTTCATTTTATGCTCTACCTCAATCACCACAATTATATAAACAATTATTAATGGTTGCAGGTTTTGATAAATATTTCCAAATCGCAAAATGTTTCCGTGATGAAGATTTAAGAGCTGATCGTCAATTAGAATTTACTCAAATCGACGTTGAAATGAGCTTTGTTGATGAAGAAGATATTTATAAAGTATTAGAAGGTTTACTAAAACGTGTTTGGAAAGAAACACTTAATCAAGATATCGTAACACCATTTATTAGAATGGAATATGATGATGCAATGAACTATTATGGTAGTGATAAACCTGATACTCGTTTTGAAATGTTACTTCAAGATATGACTGAATGGGCAAAAGATATTGATTTTGGCGTATTCCAACATCAAATTGCTGCAGGTGGTAAAGTAAAAGGTATCGTTGCCAATAATGCCGCATTAAAATATTCAAGAAAAGAAATTGACCGTTTAACTGAAATGGCTAAAAAATATCATGCAAGTGGTTTAGCTTGGTTAAAATATGAAAACCAAACTTTAACTGGATCAATTGCTAAATTCTTAACTCCTGAAAAGCAACTTGAATTAATAGAACGTTATCATTTAGTAGATAATGATTTAGTTCTTATTGTATCTGATAAATTAGATGTATGTAACTTTGCTTTAGGGGCACTACGTCTTCAACTTGCTAAAGAATTAAATATGATTGACCCTGACAAATTCAATTTCTTATGGGTAGTTAATTGGCCATTATTTGAATATAGTGAAGAAGAACAACGTTATGTTGCTGCACACCATCCATTCACTTCACCAAAAGCTGGTCACGAAGATATGTTATTAACTCATCCAGAATTATGTCGTGCCAAAGCATATGATATCGTATTAAATGGATATGAACTTGGTGGCGGTAGTATCAGAATTCACAATCAAGATATTCAATCTAAGATGTTTAAAGCAATAGGCCTTAGTGATGAAGAAGTTCGTCAACAATTCTCATTCTTCGTTGATGCTTTAAAATATGGTACACCTCCTCATGGCGGATTTGCTATTGGTCTTGATCGACTAGTAATGTTACTTACAAAGAACAATAATTTACGTGAGGTAATAGCTTTCCCTAAAGCTGCTAGTGCAAAGTGTCCTATGAGTGATGCTCCTACACCAGTATCAGGTAAACAATTAGATGAATTACACTTAACTATAAAAAAATAATAACAGGAGGATGTAAAGTGAAAAGCAAAGATTATATTTCTTGGGACGAATATTTCATGGGGGTTGCGGTTCTTTCTTCAATGCGTAGCAAAGATCCCAATACTAAAGTTGGTGCCTGCATTGTCAACCAAAATAAAAGAATAGTTGGAATAGGATATAATGGCCTTCCCATTGGATGTAATGATGATGAATATCCTTGGGAACGTGAAGGTGAACTACTTAATACTAAGTATCCATATGTTGTTCATGCCGAACCAAATGCAATTTTGAATTCAACAAGTAGTCTTGTTAATGCCACACTTTATGTAACTTTATATCCTTGTAATGAGTGTATGAAATTAATAATTCAAAGTGGTATTAAAGAAATAGTTTATTTATCTGATAAATATAATGGTACACCGACTGATATAGCTTCTAAAAAAATGGCCGCAAGTGCTAATATTAAAACTAGACAACTAAAGGACTATAAATTGACGGTGACTCATCAATGAAAAAGTTAATACATGAATATCGATTTCTAATAATCGGATTATTGATTCCGTATATATTTATCATAAGTAGTATCTTTATTAAAGTAAATAAAGATTTAACTGCCCCCGCAACAATTACTGCGGTTTCAAATAGCATTCACATTGGTGATAATGACAAATATGGAGTAAATACTGTTTCAGTATATTCTTATGAAAAGATTAATTTGCTTAGTTATTTATTTGGATTAGCAAATCCCTATGCTAGTATTGATGATACATACGAATATAGTATAACTGATTCTAAAACAGTTTATGGCTCAGGAAAAATTCAAAAAGATGTTAGCGTCTATAATTCAATAATTGCAGGTTACAGACAAGCAGGTTATTCACAAATAATTAATGAAAATTCATTTAAGGGATACATCATTCATGTAATTACCACAATGACCCCTGATGAATTAAAAATTGGTGATGTAATTATTGCATTTAATGGTGTTAGATTTACTGAGGCTAAAACATATAATGAATTTGCCTATGAGTGCTCAAAATTAACTTATGATGATAATGCCAAATATTCAATTACAGTTATTAGAAATAATGAAGAACAAAAATTAGAAATAAAACCTAGTCGTTATGAAAAAGCTGGCAAAACATATTTAACATTTGGAATAAATACATATTGTTATATGGTACCATCACATAATCTTGGTAAAGATTGCCCTGATTATAATATTAGTAGTGCCAATTCATTAGGCCCTAGTGGTGGATTAATGCAATCGTTATATGTCTATGAGGCTCTTACTAATTTTAGATTAACTAGGGACAAGAAAATTGTAGGTACAGGAACTGTTGATGCTTTTGGTAAAGCAGGACCAATTGGTGGTATTTATCAAAAAGTTATTACTGCCAATAAATCTGGTGCTGATATATTCTTTGTTCCAGTAACTTCACTTGATGAAAGTATTTATTCGCAAGAAGATAATTACAAAGAAGCTCTATCATCATATCAAAATTTAGGTAAAACTAAAATGAAATTAGTACCAGTGTCATCCTTAGAAGACATAATTAATTATTTAAAGGGTGAGTAATATGAAGAAGATATGGGAAAAAATAAAAAATAGTCTCAAAACGATTGAGGCTAAAGCAAGTATCGGTAGTATTATAATATGCGTTTTACTACTAGTGCCATTTTTAACTATCTATGTTACATTGTTAATGCAATATTCAAAAGTTACTTGGCAATTTTGGTTCTTTACCTATTTAATAATAATTCTCATCATTGTTTTAATGGCCTTTATTAATGTTGTTTATCAAAAACTAATTTCTAATTATCAAAATGTCAAAAAAGAGAAAAAGTACTATGGTAAAATATTTCTTGGTGAACTTTTTGGAAACTTTTCGATATGCTTTTTCATGGTTGCTAATATTATTTATATTGATCAATTGTCAAAATGTATTGCTGACAACAATTTAGTATATGATCAAATAAAAACTTTCATACCTCATTTAATTAATTGGCATTTAGCATATAACACTGGTGCAGCATGGAGTATATTCTCTGAACATACTATTATTTTGGCTTATATTAGTCTAATAGCTTCAATTGTTGTTATCTATTTCTTAAAAGATTTCAATCTAAAAACTAAGCCTGTGTATAGTTTATCGTTAACTTTTATTCTTGGTGGTACGGTAGGAAATATGATAGATCGTTTCCTTAGTAGTAATGGGGTTGTCGATTTTATTGATTTTGGATTTATGGATTTTCCAACTTTCAATATTGCGGATTCATTTTTAGTAGTTGGTACAATCCTGCTTGCGGTATACATTATATTCTTCCAAGAAAAAGAAGCTAAAAAACAAAATCAATCATCAGAAGAACAACCAAATATTGATGATAATAAACAAGAAGAGGTTCATAACAATGATTAAAGATCAATACATAGTAGATTTCGAAGAAACAGATTTAGATTTACCAGAAATAAGAGTTGATAAATATTTAGTTGAAGTATGTGAAGATCTTTCAAGAACAGAAATTCAAGAATATTTCGAGCTTAAATTAGTTACTGTTAATAAAAAAATTGTTAAACCAAGTTTTAAAGTAAAAAATGGTGACGTAATTGACATTGAAAGTAAACCTGATGAACCAATTGATATGTTGCAAGAAAATATTAAATTGGACATTGTTTATGAAGATGAAGATGTAATTGTTGTAAATAAACCAAGTGGGATGGTAGTTCATCCAGCACCAGGACATACTCATGGTACATTAGTTAATGCATTGTTATATCACTGTAACAGTTTATCTAATATCGGTGGTGATGTTAGGGCTGGTATTGTTCATCGAATTGATAAAGATACTTCAGGTTTACTTGTTGCATGTAAAAATAATATGGCTCATAAATCTTTAAGTGAACAATTGAAAGAAAAAACTACAACAAGAAAATATATTGCCATTGTAACTGGTTCAATAAGCCATAATTTAGGAAAAATTAATGCACCAATTGGTAGAGATCCTGACAATCGTCAAAAAATGGCAGTTGTTGAAAATGGAAAATCAGCCGTAACACATTTTAGAGTTCTAGATCGATTCAAAAATTATACGTTACTAGAATTAGAACTAGAAACAGGAAGAACTCATCAAATAAGGGTACATATGGCATACATTGGTCACCCAGTTCTAAATGATCCATTATACGGCACTAAAAAACAAACAACACCGTTTGGCCAATATTTACATGCTAAAACATTAGGATTTAAACACCCTAGAACGGGTGAATATATGGAATTTGATTCTGAACTTCCTCAAGAATTTGTCGAAAAAATAGAAGAATTAAAAAATCTGTAATAGGAATTAATTGAATGTTAAAAAAGAAAAATCGTGTTTTTTCAGACACGATTTTATTTTGCATCATAGAAATTCCCCTGTTTAGATTTTGGTAGGGGGTTGTTAGTAAAATATTTTTTAATTCTTTCAGTGTTAGCAAATTTTAATTTTGCAACTTTAGATAGTTCATTCCAACCGAAAGCTTTAACAAAGGCAATGGCATTACGATCAACTTCAGGGCCAGCTCCTTTTAATATTTCCATATCATAAGTTTTACTAAGTTTTCCGAGCTCGCGTAGGAAAGTTACTCTAGCCAAGATAGATGCTGCAGCAACCGCCAAGTGAGCCTTTTCCCCTTGTTTAATTAAACTGACATTTTTGATTACATTTTGCTCAGATTTTAAGTATTCGAAGTACTTTTCCTTAGGTGTAAACTCGTCAATTAAAATAGCGTCGTACTTTACATCAGGAATCTTTTTTAGTATACTATTTATAACCTTATTATGTAAATATGCCTTAATAAAATTAAGGTTATCTTTCTTATTTGTTAACAAATTAAATCTTAAAGGATCTAGATAAACGATAGAATAAGGAATAAGTTTTGAAATAGTTATGGCCATTGGTATCATTTGATTATCAGTTAATAATTTGGAATCTTTTACGCCTAAATTGCGCAATTTTTCTATCATTGAAGAATCAACATAAGTGGCACATACAACAACTGGTCCAAAGTAATCACCAGTTCCAACTTCATCACTTCCGATTGCGGAAAGAGTTGATACATCGGTTGTAAATTGATGAGAATCTAAATCTTCTTCCAAATTGTATTTCTTAGCCCAGTAATTATATTCCTTAACTTCGTTAAGACCTTGAAATAAAACTACATTGGTTCGATAAAATGTGATTGTTGCGTTTGCTAGCTTTGCACGAGCAATTATATAATTACTAGAATTATATGTTAAATAGCCTTGATAGTACTCAAGCATCTCATTCATTTGACTGGTTGTTGCTTTAATTTTATGGGTACCATTAGTATTGTTCATATTTTATCACCACCAACCTTATTTTATCACAAAAAAATCAAAAAAGCAAAAAATATATTAAAATTACTGATTTGCGAGGCTTTTATGCAAGATTTTCAAAAACAATGTTACGAAAAATTAGAATTAAATATTATAATTAAAAAGTTAGCGGATATTGCTATTTTACCAGCAGTTAAAAAACAAATTTTAGAACTTAAACCAATAAATGATTTAAACATTTTAAATGTTGAATTAACAAATGTCGAAGAATGTACAGGTATTGTTCGTAGACTTGAAAGAGCTCCATTTTATCTTGCAAGTGAATATGATAATACCCTTAAACTTTTAAAAAAAGGTGGTAGTTTATCAGGGCTTGAAATATATGATACGGTTAAATTATATCAAACAATTTCAGCAAATTGTAATTTAGTTAATGATTTAAATAAATTTCAAATTGAAGCAAACTATTATCGTGAACTTGTAAATGAATTATATATTAATCAATATATAAACAAAGAATTGATTAAATCAATTGATGAAAACGGTAATGTTTTAGATGATGCAAGTGTTGAATTAAAAAGTATTCGCAAAAAGTTAGTAAATATTGAAGCAAATGTAAAACAAAAACTACAAGAAATTATTAGTAAAGAAGGTTCAAAATTATCACAAACAAGTGTTGTATTAAGAGATGATAGATTTTGTCTTGCGGTAAAAAGCGAATATAAGAATGTTGTTAAAGGTGTAATTCATGATACTTCCGCAAGTATGCAAACGTGTTTTATTGAACCACTTGCAGTAAGCCAATTAATGAATGATAAAGTTCGATTACTTGAACAAGAAAAAGAAGAAATCAATAGTATTTTAAAGAGATTATCGGAATTGTTACAAGGGGAAGTAGAAGTATTAATAAATAATTTTGATATCTTGAAAAAAATTGATTTAATGTTTGCTAAAGCTGTACTTGCAATATCTTATGATGGAAATAAACCAAACTTAAATCTAAATTGTAAATTAGATTTAAAAAATGCAAGACACCCACTTTTGAAAGTAAAGAAAGTAATACCTAATAATGTAACTTTTGGAAATGATTATTTAGGAATTGTCGTAACTGGTCCTAACACAGGTGGTAAAACCGTGTTATTAAAGACGGTAGGTTTATTATGTGGGATGGTTAAATATGGATTATTGATACCTGCCGATAGTGATAGTAATGTTATGATATATGACCAAATATTTTGTGACATAGGCGATGATCAAAGTATTGAAAGCAATTTATCAACCTTTTCATCACATATGCAAAATATTACCAAAATAATTGATAGTGTAACACCAAATTCATTGGTTTTATTTGATGAAATAGGCTCTGGAACCGATCCAATTGAAGGTTCCAATTTAGCAAAGTCGATATTGAAATATCTAATTGAACACGATGTTAGTTTTATAACTACAACCCATTATTCGCAATTGAAAGCTTTTGCTTTTGATGAGCCTAAAATTGTTAACGCATCGATGGAATTTGATCAAAACACTTTATCTCCAACGTATCACCTTTTACTTGGAGTAAGTGGATCAAGTAATGCCTTTAATATCGCCAAGAAATTGGGCTTAAAAGAAGAAATTATTAAAAATGCTAAAAAGATTACAATAACTTCTGATGACGATATTAGAAAATTGATATTTAAATTAGAAAAGCAATCAAAAGAGGTTGAGGCAAGAAATATTGAATTAAAGCAAGCGTTAGCAAGTGTTAACAATGAAAAAAGAGAACTTCAAGAAAGACTCAATAAAATTGAAAAAGAACGCCAATCAATTCTAAAGAAGGCTCAACAAGAAGCCGATGAATTTGTGTCTAAAATTACCAATGAAGCTATGGATACTCTTAATGAAGTAAAGAATATCAATAAGGATAAAGTAAAACTTCATGAAATAATTGAGGCAAAACACAAAGTAGACAAACTTGGTGGTACAGTGGTCACTAAAAAAATGGTCGATAAAATAGACCAAAAACTTGCCAAAGTTGGTGATGATGTATATATTAAATCGTATGACCAATATGGTGTCATTGAACGAATTACCAAAGATGGAATGTATGAAGTTGCAATAGGCAATATGAGTTTGAAACTTAATCGTGATGATTTTAATGTTGTTGATAAAGTTGCATACAGTAATCAACAAAAAAGTGAAATTGGTTATACCAAAAGTCGCGCTAGCATATCACTTACCCTTGATTTACGAGGTAAAAGATATGAAGAAGCTAAAGATTTGCTTGATAAATATATTGATGATTTAATGGCAAGTGGAATTAAACAAGCGAACATTATTCATGGCTATGGTACAGGTGTAATAAGAGAACTAGTACAATCGTACTTAAAAAATAACAAAAATATTTCATCATATCGATATGGTGGAGAAAATGAGGGAGGATTTGGAGTAACAGTTGTTACCTTAAAATAATATTATGATAGTTAATATAAAAGAAATTGAATCAGAAAACATTGATTTAGCAATGAAAAAAAGTGATAAAATAATAATTGATTTTTTTACTAAGTGGTGCCCATCTTGCAGAATGGTTGCTATGAACTTAGAAGAATTTGAGGAAAATAATCCAGAAGTATTAATTATTCAAATTGATGCGGGGGAATACAAAACACTAACCGATTTATATAAGGTAAAAACTGCACCTACTCTATTATTCTTTAAAAATGGTAATTATCTTGATAGACATCAAGGTTTTATTGAAGCTGAAGAAATAGCTTCAGTGTTTGAAAATAACGAATAATAAAAAAGAATTATGAAATCGCTTTCTTTTTTAAATTATTTGTGATATACTATATGTGCATAGGAGGATTTCAACAATGAATATTCAAGAAAAGAAAAATTACGTAAAAGAAAATGTACACTTTATCCCCGAAGAAGAGCGTCAATCATTTGCATTTAATTTTGCATGTGTATTAACAAAGAATTCGGTTGGTATGGAAAGTGGCAAAATGGCAACCCTTGAAGAAGTTGTTTCAATTGTTAGAGGATATAATGTAAGGCTTGATGAAAATTTAAAGCGTAGTATTTACAATTTTTATAAAGCTTATGATATGATGTTAGATTATTTAAATAGTAGCGAAACCAAGGAATTAACTGAAGACTTTTTGAAAGATTTACATGCTAGATTAGTTGATGGTTTAGTTGATGGTGGTGGATTATATCGTAATGTAAATATAAAGATTAATGGTTCACAACATACTCCATGTGATTACATTAAGGTATATGATCGTATGAAAAAATATATTTATGATGTAAATAATTCTGATAAAGGTGAATTAGAAACAGTCGCTTATGCTCATTTACAATTAGCTAAGATTCATCCATTCCTAGATGGTAATGGTAGACTTGCTAGATTAATCTTAGATTTCTTCTTAATCAAATATGGTTATTTACCAATAAGTATTCCCGCAAAACGTCGTTTAGAATATTTTGATTTATTAGAAGAATTCAAAGTTAACAAAACACAAGTACCATTTGAAAAATTCTTAGAGGAATTAGTAAATCGCGAATACGATCGTATGATTGAAGTAATTGATAAATATAAAAAATAATATAAAAAGGAGCTAAATGCTCCTTTTGCTATGTAAAAAATAAAAAGTATGCATAACGCATACAAAATAATTTAGATGGAGGCTCCGACCGGATTTGAACCGGTGATCAGGGTGTTGCAGACCCACGCCTTACCGCTTGGCTACAGAGCCATCAAATTGCTAAATTATTATATCAAAAAATAATATATAAGTCAAATAAAAAGATTTATAAAAAACAGTTATTAAAAAACGGAGATTAACAATGAAAAATAAAAAAATGATAAATGCTGTGTTTGTCATCATTGCCATATTACTAGTTGGACTTTTAAGTTGTAAAAAACAACATGTTCATCAATGGGTTGAGGCAAATTGCGTGACACCTAAAAGATGCACTGAATGTGGTGAAACTGAAGGTGATTCACTTGGTCATACAATTGAAACTATCGAATTAGAACCAACTTGTACTACGAATGGTTCTGTCTATACCATTTGTAGTGTATGTGGTGAAAAAAATATCTTATCGGTAATTACTTCACTAGGTCATTCATATGGTGAATGGAAAGTTGTCTTAGAACCAACTTACGAAACCGAAGGAAAAAAAACAAGAACTTGTGCTAGATGCAATGTAGTTGAAGAAGAAGCTATCCCAATGTTGAATAATACTGACAAAATTAATGAAGTAATCAGTAAACTAAAAATGGTAGAAGCTACAAGTGAAAACCTTGATCTACCAACACTAATTGATGGGGTTACAATTACTTGGGTTTCAGCTCGTCCAACTATTTTAAGCAATACTGGAGTAATAAATAGAGGCGCCAAAGATACTAATGTTAGTATTCTTGCTACATTTACTTATGAAGGTACAAGTGTTCAAAATAGATATACAGTCAAAGTATTAGGATATACAGTAGAAGAAAAACTTAATATGGTATTTTCAACTATCTCATTTCCTAATTTGATTAATATTGATTTAGTCTTGCCTAACTCATATCAATACGGCGTAGTTGCTAGTTATTCTTCATCTAATACTGATATCTTATCAAATGATGGAAAAGTAAAACTTGGTGAAAAACAAGAAACAGTTACTCTAACTGTTTTATTAGAATTAGAAGGTGTAAAAATGTCAAAAGATTATAATTTAACTATTGATAAAATTGAAAAAATTAAATATCATCAATTAATTACGAGATTTGATGATTTTGTAGTAAAAACGGATTCACCATTTGAAATAATTAAAAATCGATTAGTACTAAAAGATGGCCTGTTAGAAGGAACATTCGAATCAGATATTATTACTACTAAAGCATTTTCTTCACTAGTTTGTTCATGGGCAGCAACTTCGAGTAAATCAGCAACAATTGAAGTTTTAGTAAGTGCTAGAATAAACGGAGTATGGAGTGAATATATTACTTATTCTCCTTGGGGATTAGGGTTAAAAAATGCTAGTAATAATCAAACAAAAGGGAATATTTCTTTAGATCAAGATGAAGTAATTATTCGCAATAATCTTACTGCCGATGCCATAAAATATAAAGTGATTTTTAGAAGAACATCAACTGATGTTGAAAGCCCGAAACTATCACTTGTATCATTTGCTTTAGAAATTGATAACTATAATTATTATGTTGATAATTCAAATATCAAAGAAGAAGTATGTTATGATGTTCCAAAATTAAATCAAAATGTGGTACCTGGTATTGGAAATAGTATTTGTAGTGCAACTTCAACAACAATGTTGTTAAAATATAAAGGTTTAAGTTTCACTAAATTCGATTCTGAATATGAGCATCGATATATTGCGGGGATCGTAAAGGATTACGGAAACAACATTTATGGAAATTGGGTATACAATACTGTAACTATGGGGGCATATGGATTTAATGCTTATGTTGCAAGAATGTACTCAGTAGATGAATTAGTTCATCACTTATCTGAGGTAGGTCCGGTTGCTTTAAGTGTAAAAGGTACAATGATTTCTAGTGAAAAAACTTACACTACTAATGGTCACTTAATTGTTGCGGTGGGATATCGCTATATAGATGGTAAATTATACATCATTTGTAATGATCCTAACGTATCTAATGTAAGATGTGAATATTCGGTAGACGTTATTAAGGCTACTTGGCGTAAGATTTGCTACGTAATTGAATAAAAAACAAAAGAAACTGTAATCATGTCATTGTGAGTGATTACAGTTTTTTGTTTTTGTTAAAAAAATACATAACTAATCATTATGTTTTTGAATAACACAAATTAGAGACTAAAAACATAAAAAAAGAGGTTCTTAAGAACCAACAGTTAGTATAAATGTGTGCGAATACCTATTTTGATACAATTTGCGTACACCCCATAAAAAGTGCGTACACCTTGTCAAAATTTGCGTACAGTTAAACGCACCGATAAATTGGAATTTGTAAAAAGATTAAGTGCGTTATAAACAACCAGTGATGCTATTATCTTCTTGTTATCTTCTCTACCAATTCCAATAGTTTTTCATTGATGTCATCGTTGATTTTAAAAACAGATAAAAATAAATTTTCATCACAATTATCAGCGTTTGCAAGTGAGCCAATCCATTTCAAGTAGGAATCCGTATCTTCTTTATATAGTTTTTTTACCAAATAATAATCAAATAAAATCACTGCTTTCTCAGAACTATCATGTGTCTCATCATCCATTCTGATACTTTCACCAATCAATTTATCTGTGAATTGATGTGTATACTCATGCAATATTTGATAGAAGATATTTTTATATTCACTTTCATCAAAAGCAAATGGAACAACTGCATTAAATGAAGATGTGTCTCCAAATCCTCTACCATTGTTTGTCAAACTATAAGACATACCTACTACAGCAGATTTATTAAAATATGAGAATAATGTCTCATATTTGCTCATTCCACTTTTCAACCACGATTCAAACGATTTTCTACATATAGAGGTTGTGGCATATAGTTCGTTCCAGTAGCCTTCATAAAATTCAAATTCACTTTTTAAAAGTTGAATTAGTGGAAATATAAATTCTTTCTTATCTGTTTCTGTGAAGCCATAATAGTTTTCGATTGCACCTATTAAATCTTGAACAGAAGAACACACAAACGGTAGAAAATTAATTACTCCTAATCTTTCAAAGTTTTCGTTATAGTAATTTGATAAAGGCGATACTACATCTGTAATACTATCATATCTACCTTTTTTAATTTCCTTAACATTATCTATGTATGCTTCGGAATACAAATTTGATGGATTATCCACTTTCATGTGTGCTAAGATATGATACATTAAATCCTGAACCACTGAATATTTAAATTCTATTATCACTTTTATTCCCTCCGCCAAATTCTTATCGTTGAGTTTATTATAGCACAAAAATCGTATTTTTACAATACATTCGCCTACTGCATAACAAAAAAATATCGTCCCGTAGCAATATCTATCGTTCCGCAGATATACCTTTCGTTCCGTAATTATTACATATAAAGAAAAAGAGCCCTGCAAAAGTGCGGTTAAACACTCCTACAAGGCTCTGCTGTTTACTTACAGAAAGGATCTAACTCCCTTTATGCAAAGAAAAAAAGGTTCAATACTTTTTGTATCAAACCTATTGTTTTTTAATGTCAAAGTAGAAATGTTTTAATACAATTTTAGCACCCTACCTTGTAATCGTGTAAAAATTTTAGCACCCTTACTTCAAATCGTGTAAAAATTTAGCACCCCTAATAAATCATCTTTACTTCTTTTTTCATCTCTGCAAATATTTTTACTAGTTCATCATTTGCAGCATGCATCTTTGCTATTAATTCCTGTAAACGAGGTATATATTGTTTTGGATTATCTTGAAAGGCCTTAGTAAATAAATCATCTTTAAAGACGTTATGCACAAAGAAATTTCTTTCTGTTCTAATTTCAGTAAGGAAATCTATAAATTCCTTTTTAAAATCCGTTCTAGACTTTATGTTTTCTAAAAGCTTACCAAGCTCAAGTCTATCCATTTTTTTATACCAATCATCAGTTTTTCTTAATAATTCAACGTATTCAAACTCGTACATAGAATCTTCTTTATCAAAAGCTACTAAAATTCCATTTAATGCGAGTATATTAGCTAAGTTATATTCAATCATTTGAGAAAGGTTGACTATAAAGCCAACCATTCCCCATACTTTTTTATAATATCTTTTTTTCATCATTTATTATTCCCAGAATAATTTTGGATAATCATTATCACTAAAGATCCAGCTACCTTTGCCAGTACTTTCATTATATGCTTTCCAGAACATATTGTCAGTATAAGTTGTAGAACCATACTTACTTGATGTATAAGTACCTGTTACTTTACCAAAATTGCTTGTTGAACTAAATGTATGGTAACAATCTGTAAATGTAACATTAGTTAAACCATATCCTATAGTTGATTTGACAGCCGATCCAGAAACGGAACCTGATCCTAAGCATTGTTTTACTGAGCCAACAGAACTATATGCAAATATACTTCCTGAATATTCATTTCCTGAAACACTTCCTGCATTGTATACGTTTGTTAATTTTATCTCATATGTTACACCTAATAAACCGCCCGCGCATGGTGCTAAAATATTTCCACGATTATAGCTTTCGCTTATTTCGACAGAAGGCAAAGCCTCTCCACCTGTAGAATAACAACAGCCTATTAATCCGCCCGCACCTAAGAAAGTATTGTCTGTAGTACTAGTAATGTTACCTGTGTTATAGCAAAGTGTAATAACAGCATAATAATCAACTGAACCTACTAAACCGCCTGCAGCCTGAACTGAAGTGATATCAGCTTTATTTGAACTTTCAGAAGCATAGAAGGCTGTACCACATTTACCAAGTAAACCACCTGCATATAATGTCGAATTAATTTGACCTTCATTTGATGAATTTAATGCATACATCATTTTTGTAGCAGTACCTACTAAACCACCTGCATATGATGCGTTAGTGATGCTTATGAAATTCTTACAATTTGAGATTATTTCAAAGCTAACTTTACCGAATAATCCACCTGCATACACTGGATATGAAGAGCTTTGCTTAGCTACAACATATGAACCACTTGTTGTAATTCCCTTAATCAAAGATTCTTCACTAGTACTTGAAGATAAATCAGTCAAATCAATTCCTGCTAAAGCTCCAACATAATATGTTTTCTCTATATTTTCAGAAGTAAACTCAAAATCTTCAATAACTAAATCTTCAATAGTTGCAAATGAAATATAACCAAAAAGTCCAAACGAACTTCTATTTGTGTAATTACTTGTATCAATCGTTAAGTTTGATATTTTATGACCATTACCATCTAAATGTCCAGTAAATGGTGCGCTATTTGTTCCGATTGGATTCCAATTTACCCCAGATAAATCAATGTCATTCATTAAAATAAAATCACCATTTAGATATGTTCCCATCTTTAACAAATCTTCAGCTGTATAAATTTTTACTGTCCAATCAACTGCCAATGTAATATCACTAGTGAAATTCCATTTAGTTAACGAATGTCCAGTTGAATCTGTTATAGGTTCATCATTATATAACCAACCAGTGAAAACACCATAATCATTTGTAGGAACTGGTAATGTGAAATCTTCATCATAAGTGACATTTACTGTTGTTTTTGATACAGAGCCAGCACCTGGATCTAGTGTTATTGTATATTCATTTGCTGTCCACTTGGCTGTCAATGTTGCATTAGTTGCTATTGACCATTTACCATTATTAACAACTTGAGAATTATAATACCAACCAGCAAAAGTATAACCATCTACTTCATCAACTGTAGGTAATGTAACATTTGAATCAAAAGCAACATTAATTGAAACAGGGTTAGTTCCCATTTCATTAACAAAATCAACTGTATATTCATTTGCTGTCCATTTTGCATTCAATGTCATGTCATTTTTTACAACATCAGAATTAAAGTGCCATTCCTCATTATTACAATACCATCCATCAAGTGTATAACCAATTCTATCTAGTGTAGGTTTCTCAACTTTATAACCATCTTTAATTATTTGTGATACAACAGTTGCAGAATATCCTGTGTTAAAAGACACAGTATAAACATCTATTGCAACAATATCAGTTTTTATTCCATTAATTATATAAAATCCATCTTCTGATATTTCAACGCTTGAAACACCGTTTACTAAAGAATCACCTATCAACCCTAAATCAGCTGTCGAGCCATCTAAATATGTAACAATTAAATGCCCATTATTATTAATTGTATAGAAATCAGGAATCTTAGTTGTAATATCAGTTTTAACACCATTTATTACATAAAATCCTAAACCATCTACTTCTACGGTACTTAGTGATTCAATTAAATTCTTACCAAATTGTCCTAAATTTTTAGTTGATTCATCTGCATATTTTGCAATTAAATTATTATTTGAATCCAAATAGTATGATACAGGCTTTTCTTGAGATATTTTTGTTTTAACACCATTTATAACATAATAGCCATCTGAGCTAACAGTTATCTCACCCAAAGAAAGAATTATATCCTCTCCCCATTCACCTAAATCATTCTCTTTTCCATCATCTAAAACAACAATTAAGTTTCCTTCATTATTTATATAATAAGATGTTGGCTTAGCATCGTTTCCACAACCTGCTAAGCTGAAAATCATAACTAACATTATTCCTAAAGTAACAAAAAACGAACCTATTTTTTTCATTGCATTACACCTTCTTTCACAAAAATATAATTCATAAACAAAAAGAAAAGATTTACTCTTTAATAAATTATATCATAAAACTGTATTTTATGATAGCATCCAGCACATATTTGTACGAAAAAAACACCAAAGCTAGGAGGATGCTTTAGTGTTTTCTGGTTAGATTGTTATTTCTTTTCCGTTTTTGAACTTGAATGTAATGGTCTTATCTTGGTGAACTATCGCTTCCTGAATCATTAGGTTCCATAGGTCAACTGAGAACTTGTCTATAATGTTTTCTTTAGCTTCAATTGTTTTAATAAAAGCTTCAAGAACATCTTTTTTATTTATCTTGTCCGCTTTTTCTTCTACGAGACTTTCAGCCTTATCTTTCGCTTTCTCAAACTTTTCTACGAGCTCATTGTAATGCTTTTCATAATCTTCTTGAGATTGTGACCTTTTTGCATTATCGTGAATCAAGTTCTCAACTAATAGTTCAGTTTCTTCCATTTCTGTGTTAAGCTTCTGAATTTTATCATCTAAATCCGAAGTATTCGTTAGTAATTGAATTATGGCTTTTGCATCTTCAATTAAGGTTTCTTTGTTATTCATTACTTGGTTATAAGCTTCAACAAAACTTTTATTCACAATTTCTGGATCTAAACTTGGTGAATGACAACTGCATTTATATTTACCATTACAAACTAGAACCTTCTTCTTATATTTATCGGTTGAGTGAAATACCTTTACTCCAAAGAAATGCCAACAATCATCACATATTAACTTTGTTAAATAAGGATTAGCATTTTGATAAGCATATTTACGATTAGCTCTTCTTTTTAGTTCTTCCTGAACCAAAGTCCACTCTTCTTTTTCAATGATTCTGTTGATAAGCAATTTATTTAAGGTTTTACTATTTACATTAAATGAGCTAATTTATAAGCTTAAAAAAATCCTAGTCAAATTATTTAAGGTGACTAGGATAATTATTTGAGGTTAAAACTGAAAAACACTATCACGTTCTATTTCATAACTTTGTATTATTTTTTCATAATATTCTTTTTTTGTTATAGTCCATCCTTCATTATAGAATTGATACATTGACATATAGTAATAATTTCTTTGATTATAATCACTTACATATAAAACCATTTTTATAGGGTCAAAAGAATATAAAGCTAATAGTTTTTCTCCGTCATAAATATAAATTATAGGATTTAAAGGATGTTCAATAGTTCCTATAATCGTTCATTTGTTAGGATAATCGTTCAATCGTTAACGTTTCAAATCTATAAATCCTTATATAAAAAGAGCTGCAAAAGCCCTATGAATCCTTTTCTGGTGTATCAAAGTTCGTGGGTTCGAACCAACGGTAGGAATTGAACCCTCGCAAAAATAAAAAAGTTTGACACATTTTTACTGTATCAGACTTATACTACTATTATGGCGGAAAATGGGGGATTCGAACCCCCGCAGCTGTTACACCCTAATGGTTTTCGAAACCATCCTCTTCAACCGCTTGAGTAATTTTCCATATATCTTCAACATTTTTAAGAAAGTGTTGAAGATATAGACGTTTTTGTATTAAGAATATATGTTACATAACTTGCCACAACTATTTTTATTAAATCTGGTAATATAAATGGTACTACAGCAACAACTAAAGTAGAAGCTAAGTTATTATTACTTTCTACCATATACCAAATGCTACCAAATAAATAACAGAATATTGTTCCAACAAGCATAGAAATAGGATACATCCAAAGTTTATTCTTATTATTTTTTAATAAAAGTGAGATAGCTAGACCCATTAAAATATAACCGAAAATATATCCGCCAGTATACCCTAATAGTATGCTGAATCCGCCCCTAAAACCAGAAAATACTGGAAGGCCAACAGCTCCTATAACTATATATACAAGAATAACTAATATTGTGTTATGCCATACCAATAAAGAAGCAATTATATATATTGCAAAAGTTGCAAGCGAAATAGGTATTACACCGATTGGAAATGATACTGGTGCAAGGATGCATAAGCATGCGGCTAAAAGGCCAATTAATGTTATTTTTTTTACTTTCATGTTTCACCTCTATTGTTAGATAAAAAGCAGGTACATTAGTACCTGCTTTGTTTTTTATCCAAAAATACTTAATAATAATCCTGCAGCAACAGCACTACCGATAACACCGGCAACGTTTGGTCCCATTGCATGCATCAATAAGTAATTTGACTTATCTTCTTCAAGACCAATCTTGTGGACTACACGAGCGGCCATTGGTACAGCAGATACACCGGCAGCACCAATCATAGGGTTGATCTTACCACCAGATAATTTAGACATCAATTTACCAACTAATACACCACCAGCAGTAGCAAAACTAAATGCTATCATACCAAGTAGTAATATCTTAGCAAAGTTAATTGCTTGGTTAAGTTCAGATAACATTGCGGTTGCACCAACAGCAAGTCCTAAGAAAATAGTGATTGCATATAACAATGTTTTTGCAGCAGCATCAACTAAGTTAGGAACACAACCAGATTCTTTAATTAAGTTACCTAACATAAGCATACCGATTAAAGCAGCACAAGAAGGGATTAGAATAATTACAACTACCATTACTACGATAGGGAATAAAATCTTTTCACGTTTAGAAACTTTTCTTGTTTCAACCATCTTGATTTGACGTTCTTCTTTTGTTGTAAGTGCTTTAATAATTGGAGGTTGAATAACTGGAACAAGGGCCATGTATGAATATGCAACAACCGCAATTGATGCACATAACATTGCACCACCATCAGCACCATTCAATAATTTATTAGATAAGAAGATAGCTGTAGGTCCATCAGCACCACCAATGATACCAATTGATGAAGCTTCTAATGCATTAAATCCAAGAAGAATAGCTCCAAGGAATGTAATGAAAATACCAAGTTGAGCAGCAGCACCTAAAAGTAAACTACTAGGTCTAGAAATTAGTGGTCCAAAGTCAGTTGTTGCACCTATTCCAAGGAAGATAAGTGGAGGGAAGATTTCCCATTCAATACCTTTGTGGAAAGAATACAATAGACCTAAAGCTTCACCATTTGATCCATCATTATATAGAGATGGAGCTAAATTTACTAATAGCATACCAATTCCAATAGGGATTAATAGATAAGGTTCAAAGCCTTTTGCAATTGCAAGGTAAATTAATACACAAGCAACGATAATCATTATTACACGTAGTAAAAAGCTTGTTAAATCGAATGAACCATCATTTAAAAATCCCATTTGTTTATAGAAATTTTCAAATAATTCGCCAATCATATTTATTACCCGATTATTGCTAATAATTTACCGTTTTCTACAGCTTCACCTTTAGATACAGTGATTGATTTAACAACACCACCATTTGGAGCAACTACTTCATTTTCAAGTTTCATAGCTTCTAAGATGAATAATACATCACCAGCATTAACTTGTTGTCCAACTTTTACTTTAACTTCAAGAATAGTTCCAGCCATTGGAGCATTTAACTTGCAACCTTCACCACTTACAACTGGTGCAGCAGCTTTTGGTTGTTCAGTTTTAGCAGGTGCTTCAATTTTAGCACTTGATTCAGAAACACTTTCTAATTCTACTTCGTAAACTTTACCATTTACTTTAACTTTATATACTTTCATAATTACACTCTCCTATTTAATTTCTTTTATTGAAACAACACGAACATTTTCGCCTGTTTCTTCATGATAGTCAATTGTAGCAACTAAGGCTGCAGCCATCATATCATCATCTTTAATATCTTCCATTGTTAATGCTTTTTCAGCTTTTGTAGCAGAAGCTTGTTGTTGAACTGGTTTTTCTTTTGGAGCAACAAACTTTAATAATGTTACAATTCCACAAAGTAATGCAAGCATTGAAAATACTATAATAATACAAACAAGTGTTACTAATGCAGCATCACCAAATGTGATAAAACGTGCATAAAGTACATTGGCTTCAGTTGAAGCATTTGTTGTAACTCTTGTACCTTGTTTTAATTCTTCAGTTGAATACCATCCGGCAAATGTTAATCCATCTTCAACCATTGCGGGGAATGAATATTTACCAGTTATATCTTTTTTGCTATTTTCAACATAAATTAATTCGTATTTACCAGCAGGAGCAATTGATCCTTCACGGTAAAGAATTGCACGTTTAGAACTTTCTTCAAGTTGATAATATCCTACAAAAGTGCATCCTTCTTTTTCAGTAGCAACAATTGGAGTATTAGCAATTAAATATACTTCTTTTGTTTCATATTGTTTCTTTTGTTTACAACCAGTAAATGTTAATGCTACAACAGCTAACATTAAAACTGTTAAAATTCTAATAAATTTTTTCATATTTTACCTACCCAATTACTACATCAAATTCTACTACTTCGTCTTCATCCTTTTTAGGATTATTACGAGCTTCTAAGAATTTTACTGCAACATTTTCAAATAATGCGCAAGATAATACATCTTCATCAGATTTTACTATATCTTTGTATTTTTCTTTCATTGCTTCAAATTCTGGAGCGATATCATCAGCAGGACGATATGTAATTACTGGAGCATCACCAATAATCTTTTTACGAATTTCTTCGTTTACTGGAGCAGGTGCTGCACCATATTTTCCCTTTAGATAATCTTTTATTTCGGCAGGGCACATCTTATAACGTTCACCGCTAATTACATTCATAACTGCTTGTGTACCAACCATTTGTGAAAGTGGAGTTACTAGTGGAGGATAACCAAGGTCTTTACGAACGCGAGGTATTTCGTTTAATACTTCTTCGTATTTATCCATAGCACCTTGACCTTTTAATTGACTCATTAAGTTAGATAACATACCACCAGGTACTTGATATTTCAAGATATTTGGATTAGTAGTCAATGCTTTTGGATTTAACCCACCATTAGCAAGAAATCTGTCTTTTACAACAGTTAGTTTATCACATGCTTGTTTTAAATAATCTAAGTTTAATTCAGGATCGTATTTTGTTCCTTGTAATACATATTCTAAAGCTTCAGTACAAGGTTGGCTAGTACCACCAGAAAGAGGAGATAAAGCAGTATCTACGATATCTACACCTGCTTCAATTGCACGCATTACTGTCATTTCAGCAACACCACCTGTACAGTGAGTATGTAATTCAAGTGGAAGTTTAACACTTTCTTTAATTCTTGTTACAAGTTCGTATGCGGCATTTGGAAGTAAAACACCAGCCATATCTTTAATACAAATTGAATCAGCACCCATCTTTTCTACTTCTTTTGCTAAATTAACATAATAGTCAATTGTGTGTACTGGACTAGTTGTATAAGATAATGCGATTTGGCAATGACCACCAAATTGTTTTTTATACTTATTTGTAGCATCTACAGCACTCTTTAAATTACGTAAATCATTCAATGCATCAAATACTCTTATAATATCTATTCCGTTTTCTAATGATTTTTCAACAAATTTTTCTACTAATTCATCAGAATAATGGCGATATCCTAAAATGTTTTGACCTCTAAATAACATTTGTAATTTAGTATTTGGACAAGCTTTACGAATAGCACGTAATCTTTCCCATGGATCTTCATTTAAGAATCTTAGGCATGCATCAAATGTTGCACCACCCCAAACTTCTAAAGCATAGTATCCAGCTTTGTCTAATAAAGTAGCTACTGGAAGAATATCTTCAGTTGTTAGACGAGTTGCAAGTAATGATTGATGTCCGTCTCTTAAACAAGTATCAACAATTTTTACACCCATTTTATTACTCCTTTTCTATTTATTTTTTGTTTGGTTTCCTTAGTTGAAAAAAAGCAAAAAGTTACAGATGTATAACTTTTTGCGTATTTACGTTTTGTGTGAATATTCGCGTATTTCATATATACATCATGCATATATCTTTAGTATTTTTTTGATACTTGAAAAAAACCAAATTTTTCATAATTATTATACCACACCTAATTTTTTAATTCAATGTAATTGCTTGCGTTTAAAAAGGTCTATGATATACTCATAGACCTTTTATAACTATTTATTTAAAGCTTGTGATACAGCAACTGCTACTGCTACTGTGGCACCAACCATTGGGTTGTTACCCATACCGATTAAGCCCATCATTTCAACGTGAGCAGGTACAGATGAACTACCAGCAAATTGTGCATCTGAATGCATTCTTCCCATTGTATCAGTGAAACCATATGAAGCAGGACCTGCAGCCATGTTATCTGGATGAAGTGTTCTACCAGTTCCACCACCTGATGCTACTGAGAAGTATTTTTTACCCATTTCGATACATTCTTTCTTATATGTTCCAGCAACTGGATGTTGGAAACGAGTTGGGTTAGTTGAGTTACCAGTGATTGATACGTCAACACCTTCATAATGCATAATTGCAACACCTTCACGTACATCATCAGCACCATAGCAGTTAACTAATGCACGTTCACCGTTTGAATATTTAGTACGACTTAATTCATGTAATTTACCAGTTTTATAATCGAATTCAGTTTCAACATAAGTGAAGCCGTTGATACGAGAAATAATTTTAGCTGCATCTTTTCCAAGACCATTTAAAATTACACGAAGTGGTTCTTTTCTTACTTTATTAGCTGTTTTAGCGATACCAATTGCACCTTCAGCTGCAGCAAATGATTCATGACCAGCTAAGAATGCAAAACATTTAGTTTCTTCTGAAAGTAACATTGCGCCAAGGTTACCATGTCCTAATCCAACTTTACGGTCATCTGCAACTGACCCTGGAATACAGAATGATTGAAGTCCTACACCAATATACTTAGCAGCATCACTAGCACTCTTTGCATTGTTCTTTAAAGCAATTGCAGCACCAACTATGTAAGCCCAGCATGCATTTTCAAAACAAATAGGTTGAATACCTTTTACTGTATTATATACATCAATACCTGCAGCATCACAAATAGCTTTAGCTTCTTCAATTGAAGCAATACCATTTTCATTTAATGCTTTATTAATTTGATCTATTCTTCTTTCGTAGTTCTCAAATAATGCCATTATTACTGCCTCCTATTCTTGACGTGGATCAATATATTTAGATCCTTCAGCAAATCTACCATATGTTCCCATAGCTTTTTTAACTGCTTCATCAGCATTTAAGCCTTTCTTTAAGAAATCAGTAAATTTACCTAAATTTAAATATTCATATCCGATAATTTGATTTTGATCATCTAATGCTAAACGAGTAATGTATCCTTCAGCAAGTTCTAGATATCTTGGTCCTTTTGCTTTTGTACTATACGCAGTACCAACTTGGCTTCTTAAGCCTTTACCTAAGTCTTCAAGACCAGCACCGATGTTTAATCCACCTTCAGAGAATGCAGATTGTGTACGACCATAAATTATTTGTAAGAATAATTCACGCATTGCAGTATTGATAGCATCACATACTAAGTCAGTATTAACTGCTTCTAATACAGTTTTACCAACGATAGCTTCGCTTGCCATTGCTGCTGAGTGAGTCATACCAGAGCAACCAACAGTTTCAATTAATGCTTCTTCAATAATACCATTTTTAACATTTAATGTTAATTTACATGCGCCTTGTTGAGGTGCACACCATCCAATACCATGTGTAAACCCATTGATGTCTTTTATTTCACGTGAATATGTCCATTTGCCTTCTTGAGGAATTGGAGCACAACCATGACTTGCACCAACTTTAACACTACACATTTCTTCGACTTCTTTTGTATAGTTCATGTTCATGTTTCTTTCTCCTTTATTTGACATTTATAAGCTATATCATTATAACCGAAATATAAGTTTTTTTCAAATATTAAGTTTTTTTATTTAATTACTTTAAGTATAAATAGATATATATACCAAGCCATTGCACAATTGCACCCGCTAATACAAAGAAATGCCAAATAAAATGTGATACTTTTTTATCTATGAAAAATGGAATTATACCTAGTGTATAAATTATACCTCCTCCTAAGATGTATAAAAATAAATTGAAATCATTAACAAACATTTTAGGAACAAATATTAATGCACTCCATCCTAGAATAAAATATAAAGGGAAATGAATAAATTTTAATCTTGTTGGTCCGAATACCGCAACAAGAGTAACACCTGTTATTATTATAATCCATTGAATAATAACAAAAATAGTTCCATATATTCCACCTATATAGCACAACAATATTGGCGCAAAACTAGCACCTATTAGTAAATATATTGATGAATAATCAAACCTTCTAAATATTCTTTTAACCTTGCTGCCATACGGAAATGCATGATAAAGAGTACTCATTGTAAATTCAAAAAATAATCCTAAAAAATAAATCGTTGAAGCAATATATTCATTTACCGTATTTGAGTGAATCAACATTAAAACATAAAAGACTATTGATAGAATAGAACCAATTCCATGTGTTACTGAATTACCTATTTCTTCTAATATTGTCCTATATGGTGGATTAACTATTTGTTTTTCTTTGCTTTCTAAATCAATTTCACTTATATACTGATTTCGTAAATTTTTTCTAATGTTTTTGTAATTATTCTTTAATTCTTTTTTTGAAAGTTTGTATTGCTTTCTATAAGCCTTTTTATTTAATCGATAAGTTTTCTTTGTCATAGTCATTCTCCTTTTTGCAATTTAATTATAGATTAGTATTATTATTTTTACAACCTCCTTTTTGTTTTTTTACTATCTAGTAAAAAAAGATAAAAGAGAGTTATTTTTTATAACTCTCCTTTAAGTAGAATTCAATTATCTTTAAACAAAAATGGTTATTTTGATAAATCCAAACTTGTTGGATCTAAAAGTCGCATAATACGACGATAATTTGCTACGAATGCCCATTTGTCAAATTCTTCACTACTCATTCCATCTTTTAATGCTTGATAGTAGTATTGTGCTGTTAATTCTAAATGTTCATTATTATTAATGTAGAATTTACCATCTTTTATATATGAGAAATTATCTAACCCTATTGCTAGTTTAATTGTAGGTTCTTCGATATCAATATCTTCTTCAAACAAATAACTAGTTTTTGTATGGAATGTTTCAGTAATATCATTACCAACTCTTTCAGATTCTTCTGTTTTTACTGATGCTATTGAAATAATAGTATCTATATTAGCTAACTTTTCATAATTTGGTTTTGAAATAGTTACATATATATTATATTCACTATTTAATTCATCTAAAGTTACTTTTTTAGAACCACTATTTCCAGGTTTTGCAGATTGTACTACATATTCAATATCGCCTTTGTCTTTGTCTAATGCATAGACTTTTTCAATAATTATTGGAACAAGGTATGTTTGTTTTTCTTCATCAAATACAGCTTGTTCTTTTAATAATTTATATCTTGCAAAATTATCTAAAACTGGTATACTTTGGTCACCAAAACTGCAAAAGTTTACTCTTTCATATTGGCATCCATCCATTTCTGAAAATTTATTTAAGAAGTAGTTTTTACCAAGTATATCAACAATATGTTTTTTGCAAATTGTACAAAAATAATTACCTTGTGCATTAAGAACATAATTATGTTGTAATGCTACGCCTTCTGTTGCTCCGCATCTTGAACATGTTTTTGGTGCTTGACATGTCGCTTTTTGGAATGTGTGTCCCAATGCTTCTCCCTCTGTTGCACCACACTTACTACATGTTTTTGCTTGTGTACACGTTGCTTCTTGGAATGCGTGTTCACATCCTTTTGTAGTTTCTTTCTTACAAGAAATTAAAGTCATTACCATTATAAGAATTAATATTAAGAAAATCCTTTTTTTCATCTCGTTCCCCCTTTCATTTAATATTTTTTGTAGAAATTATAATGATAATCAATGTCGAAAATGTCGATACTTTTATGAGTCTTGACATTTTTGACGATTGACAATTATATTTTAACATACATTATGCTTTTTGTAAAGACATTTTGTAATTTTGGTACCATCAATAATATATTATGTATTAATATATTCAAGTTGCATTTTTATTTGATAAAATAAAAAAATCTGTAACCGAGATGCATCTCAATTTACAGATTTTTTATATTGCATAATATTATTTTCTTTTTGCTATCATACTAGTTCCAGTCATTTCTACTGGTTTAGTTATGCCTAGTAAATCTAACATTGTTGGAGCAATGTCACCTAAATTACCTGTTTTTCTTAATTCTACATTTTCATTAGTAATTAAGAATGGTACTGGATTTGTTGTATGTGCAGAGAATGGGTTATGATGTTCATCCCAAATCATATCAGCATTACCATGGTCAGCAGTTAATACCATTGTGCCACCAACTTTCATAATTGCGTCATATACTCTACCAACACAAGTATCAACAGTTTCTACTGCTTTTACTGCAGCATCAAATACAGCTGTATGACCTACCATATCACAGTTAGCATAGTTTAGAATGATAGTATCATATTTTTCTGATAATATTGCGTCAACTACTTTATCAGTTACTTCATAAGCACTCATTTCTGGTTTTAAATCATAAGTAGCAACTTTAGGAGAAGGTACTAAAATACGATCTGCACCTTTTAACTCTTTATCTACACCACCATCAAAGAAATATGTAACATGAGCATATTTTTCAGTTTCTGCTATTCTTAATTGTTTTAATCCTAGATTAGAAATAACATCACCATACATATTATCTAATTCTTGTAATCCAAATGCTACTTCACCTTTTACTTTTTCAGAGTATAACATCATTTGTACAAAGCATAAGTTCTTGAATTCTACATATCTTTGTAAACTTCCCTTTTCACCAGTTGCTTCTTTTGGATTTGTTAATGCAACACTAATTTGAATTGCTCTGTCAGGTCTAAAGTTAGCAAATATTACTGAATCATTTTCTTCAATTGTGCAGCCTTTAGTAACAATGTAAGGTTTAACAAATTCATCAGTTATACCTTCTTTATAACTTTCATCAATTCCTTCTAATAAACCTTTAACTGGTGCATCACCAAATACTAATGCATTATATGCAAGTTGGGTACGATCATAGTTACGGTCTCTATCCATTGCGTAATATCTACCACATACTACACCTAGTTCAACACCCTTTTCGCGTGCTTCACTCAATTGTGTAAGATATTGTTTTGCGGAAGTTGGCGGAACATCTCTACCATCTAAGAATGAATGAACAACTACTTTCTTTACTCCGCGTTCGATTGCTTTATTCATTAAGTATATTATGTGATTTATATGTGAATGTACACCACCATCTGACATTAATCCCATAATATGTAAAGTAGAATTATTATTTATTGCATGTTTAATTGCGTTATCAATTGCAGGCATAGTATCAAGTTTATGTTCACGACAAGCAATATTTACTCTTGTTAATGATTGGAAAACAATTCTACCTGCCCCAATATTTAAGTGACCTACTTCACTATTTCCCATTTGTCCATCAGGTAAACCTACAGCTTCACCAGATGCGCCAATTAATGTATGAGGATACTTTGCGAATAGTTTGTCTAGATTAGGCTTTTTAGCTGCTGCTATTGCATTACCATCAGTTTCTTTTCTAATTCCAAAGCCATCCATAATAACTAACATTACTAATTTTTTTTGACTCATTTTTTTATACCTCTTCTTAACATTTATTATATTACTTTATTTTAGTTTTTTCTAGTTTTTAGACTTTTCTTTTTGATTTTCAAAATTTGCGTTAATCAATACCTTATTATACAAAGTGTATATTATTGTTGTTGAAAGTGGCCACCTTACTAGCTGTACTAATAATCTTAATGGTAGACCTGCTAATACTCTTTCAACACTTTCAAAATATGTGTATAAATATATGCTATTAATAGTTGTTTCGAGTAGGCAAGTTATCAACACAGTAATTCCAAGTGGAATAAATTTTATATTTTTTTTGAAAAATAATCCACCGCTTATCCCCCAAACTACACAAGTTAAGGTCATTATAGCTGAAAACGGATAACTTGAAAAACAAAAGCCATATATGAGATCGGCACCAAGTGCACAAATTCCCCCATAAATGGGACCTCCAACTATTCCCGCAAAAAATATTGGAATATTCCAAAGACTAATACGAAAACTATTATTACCTATTGATAGGAATGATTTTAGGACGATACCGAGTGCCATCATAATTGCTAGGAAGACTAACTTTTTGGTGTTAATTTTTAACATTTTATCGCATCCTTTCATAATCAACATATATATTATATCAAAGTTTAAAAAAGTGCTATTTAAATAGCACTTTTTATTTATTAATTCTTTTTGCTTCGATATATATACAAACATGAACATAGCGTAGTTACCATTGCAATAATTGTCGCTATGCTAGATTTTTTACAATTACTCTTTACTGTTGTATAGTTATCAGTATAACTTTCTGAACATCTATTACATCTATGAATTGTATAACCATCTTGTTGTTTAGTTGGATTAATTATAACAATATGATAATCGTGACCAAGTGCAGGAATTTCTTCATAAGTTGTGTAATCACATCTAGAACATGTTTGATATGCATAATGGCCAATATTTTCACAAGTTGCTTGAAGTGCTTCATGGTTAATAATGTCATGACCTAATGCTTCAATTTCTCTTTCATTGGTTATTGTATGGCATACTTCACATTCAATTATTTCTTTTCCTGAATCTACACATGTAGCTGGTTCAGAAATTATCCAATCTGATTCTTTATGTGGCAATTTTGCTTTTTCATTAGCTTGATAACTATTTTGACATCTTGTACAACTATAAAGTGTATAACCTTTACTTTCACATGTTGGTGAAACAACCGTTTCTGTATAATTATGCATCAATATAGGTAGTTCTTTATATGTTGTATAATCACAATTTTTACATGTGTCATATGCTTCATATCCTGTCTTTATACATTCGGCAGGTTTACCATCGTGATGAACAAGTTCATGTGGAAGTTTATCTTCAGTTTGTATTATTTGAACATCTTTACATACGCTACATTCATCATAAATTGCACCGGCTTCTTTACAAGTAGCTTTTTTGGTTTTTCTTTCATAATTATGACCATTAGCTGTACCTACTACTTCATTACAGTATCTACAAGTTTTAGGAGTTGTACATGTTGCTTCTATATAATCATGGCTACCTACCTCGCCTACTTCATCGCCACATCTAAAACATTTAGAAGGACTTAAACAAGTAGCTGGTAAATAGTAGTGTCCCAAAGCCTCTCCTTCAGTTGCGCCACAATCTGTACATGTTTTAGGAGCTGTACATGTTGCTTCTTTGAAATTATGGAATTCATAATCATCATTATAGTAGAAGACTACTTTTTTTACAACATATAGTGCACTTTCTTGGTTATAACCACTTAGATATGTAGGACCATTGTAATTTATATTTGTTAAATCAACACTCACAACAGAATCAGTTGTCCATCCACCTCTTGCATTTATCATATTAGTATAGGCTATACTATCTTTTAAGTCTAAAGGCATTCCGTGATATCCAAATGAATAATTACTATTTTTAAAACCAATTACTGATTGAACGCCATCTTTATTAGAAATGAAGCTTTGATCAGTTGAATAATATATATCTGCTCTTTTATAATTACTAAAATCAATTTGGCCTAAATCTAAAACATAATTGTATTCTGCTCTAAAGCAAGGTTGATAAATACCAGCCTCCGGCCAAGTATCCCTTAAACCAGCTTGATTAGAATATCTTGACATTTCAACCGTATTAGTTTTATTTACCTTATCAATTGTGCCATCAACAGTTCCTTTATTAATCATTACTGTTGCAACATCACGTACACCACCATTTGGTGTTTTAGCACTAATAATAATGCGATGAGTTCCTTTAGTAAGTTTTGTAGTATCAATTTGACCTTCAAAACCTATTTTAGTAGGATCACATACTTGATAATTAGTAAACTTATCATATATATCATATCTTGCGACAGTTGAAAGTGGATATTGTTCAGTTATTTTATCATCAACAATATAGAAGAAACTTTCAATTCCTCTTTCATCTAATGCAAAACCAGAAACATCTATTAAAGTATTTTCATTACTTGTTACAAAATATGAAACAGTAGCTTTACTGTTCTTATATGTACCGCCTTCTTGGTCTAATTTAACAATTGAATTTGTTGCTCTTTCTAATAAGCAATACCAGTCAACTGACATATATTGAGAATTTTTCAAAATATCTTCGCTAAGCCATGTGCCATAAGGATATGAATATCTTTTACTTGCATTAGCAGCACAGTCATATACACAATATGTATTATTTGCTTCATTGTAACCAACAATTGCAATAAAATGTCCATATACGTGAGCAATAACAGTTCCACCTTTTTTTAAGTGTGCTTTTACATCTGGTCTAGTAATAGTTCCATCTCGACCAGCACTAGTTACTTTAAAACCATATTTTTTCTCATATGCTTGTAATTGATTATACAAAACCCATCTTGCGGTACCACCACCAATTGAGCCATTGTATGCATCAATCGCATAAGCGTATTTAGCAAGATTAGTTGGTTCTATAAAATTACCAGTTAAATAGTTTACCGCATTCGTTAATGACAATAGTCCACAACCACTTGTGGCAATTGAACTACCACCAATTACAAAACTACTCCATAATCCTTTTGCTTGTTGATAACACTCAGGTGTGTTAAATACAGCCTCTTCTTCACCACTAGCATATACTACCTCTTTACTTTCAATATTGCAAAATGCAAAAGAGCACATTGCTAATATTGTTATAATGAATCCGATTATTTTTTTCATAACATACCTCTATCTTTATAGGTATATTATATCATTATTCGCTATTTTTAGCAAGAGATAAATTACTATTGATACTTCATTTTGTCTTTTTGTTCAAAAATAATCTTTAAAGCACTTTTTTCTAATCTTGATACTTGTGCTTGTGAAATACCAAGTTCTTCAGCTATCTCCATTTGTGTTTTGTTATCATAGTATCTACTATATATTATGCCTTTTAAACGACTGTTTAGTTTAGCAATTCCCTCATTAATTATCATTTTGTTCAACTTTTGTTCTTCGGTTTCATAGTCATCCGCAATCTGATCTATCAAATATATTTCATCACCACCATTACTATATATAGGGCTATATATTGAAACCGGGTCCTGAATTGCTTCTAATGCTATGACAACATCAATTGTATCAACATTAAGAGCATCTGCTATTTGTTCAATAGTAGGTTCTTCTCCTTTTTCATTAAAGAATTTTTCTTTAAATTGTAGAGCTTTATATGCAGTATCCTTAACTGAACGGCTTATTCTAACTACTGAATTATCACGTAAATATCTTCTTATTTCACCAATTATCATCGGTACCGCATAGGTAGAAAATTTAACTCCATGAATAAAGTCAAAATTATCAATTGCTTTCATCAATCCCATTGCACCTACTTGAAATAAGTCATCTAAGTCTTCACCACGATTATTAAATTTTTTAATAACACTAAGTACTAGTTTTAGATTACCTTCTACTAACATATCTCTTGCGGATCTATCTCCCGCTTGACTCTTTTTAATTAAATCCATCATTTCCTCTTGAGGAATGACTTTTAATTCAAGGGTATTAACACCTGTTATTTCAACTTTATTTCGCATATTTTCACCTTCCAAAAGGAGTATGCGTTTTTTTGAAACTTTTTATGCAATTTTAAAAAAGTTGTTAAATATACTTGAATTTTTCATTTAAAATAAAGTCTATTTTTAAGCTATCTTCACTAAGTTTTCTATTTCTTGACGCATTTTATCAATGATGCGTTTTTCTAGTCGAGATATATATGATTGTGATATTCCAAGTTTATCCGCAACCTCTTTTTGGGTGAGTGGTACTTCACCATACAAACCATATCGCATAATTACAATTTCTTTTTCTCTAGGTGTTAATTTATCAATTGCATAGTATAAATTTTTAACATCTTCTTCTTCAGTCATTTTAGTAAGTGCTAAAGTTTCGTTTGAACTTATAATATCTGATAGTATCATTTCATTACCTTCTGAATCTATGCTAAGTACTTCATCTAATGAATATTCTTGTCTAGTTCTTTGGGTTTTCCGTAAATGCATTAATATTTCATTTTCTATACATCTTGATGCATATGTTGCAAGTTTAATATTTTTTTCCATTTTAAATGTTTGAATACCTTTAATTAAGCCAATAGAACCAATGCTAATTAAGTCTTCCATATTTATCTTTGTTGACTCAAATTTTTTAGCGATAAAAACAACTAGCCGTAAATTATGTTCAATTAACTCATTCCGTGCATCTATGCTACCATTTTTGACCTCTAATAGCAATTTAGCCTCATCTTCTTCAGATAGGGGCTGTGGTAAAACATTATTACTATTTATGTAATAGCATATATTTTTGCCTTTATTAACAAACAATTTATCTAAAAGTTTTTTAAGTAGTTTTATCATTTCATCACCTCTAAGTTATTTTAACAAAATAATACTACTTATTTTGTTATATTATGGGATGAATCAAAAATATTATTTGGTAGAATAGCTTGATATTCTTTGGTATCTATATTACAAAAGGCGTAATATACATTTAAACTTTTTTTATCAATTACTATTTTAGGGCCTTGATATATTGCGATCTTAGATATGTTATTAACTGTTGATATTTCGATATCAGTTACATATAAAAAAAGTTCACTGTATAAACTTTGACTTAAATAAACTATAGGTACATTTAGATAGTTTGTGTTATTACCAGTATCATACAACCCATTAATTTTTTTATTTTCTATCCTTAAAGAGTATATATTTTTAAAGTGTTTAGCATAACCTTGAATGATATATGAACAAATAACATATATCAAACTTATAATCATTAAAATAATACTTTTAATTTTAAAAACAAATAATGTACCAATAAAAGTCATTGTAAGTAAATAAAAAAGAACTATTTCAATTATCTTTATTTTTATTGATTTATTAGAAAAAGCAATTAAACCAACCAAAACTCCCATTATATATCTAATTGCATAATAGGTTTTATATGGTAAAAAATATAATAACAACATTAAAACCGAAACAATTAAAGCAAGTATCACACGATATACTTTTAGCCTATCATTAAGTAACATTGCAATTGTTCTAATAAAAGCATAATTCACAATTATGGTTGAAAGTATTAATAGATCCCAATATACAATCATCTATATCACCAATAGCTATTATATATTTTTTTATTAGAATATCTTGATGAAAAAAGTAAGATAGAAAAGAAAAAATCTCACAAAATGTGAGATTCTTTAATTAAAATGGATTCATAGGGTTAGTACTATAATCACTAACTGATGTTGGTCCTTGATTTAAAACAAGTTCAGTTTCAACTTTATTTAAGATAGCATAAAGTAAAATGTAGATTGCGGCAGAAACGGCATTAAATAAGACATTAATTACGCCTAAGGCAGTACTACTTGCACTTAAATAAGCAGATATATCCACTCCATAAGCTTCTTTTATCATTTCGGCATATTGTTGTATTGTAGTTTCCCAAGAAGCGATATTCAATATCTTTGAAATGTTATAAAGGGCATTAAGGCCTATAAATATACCCATTATTAGTGAAAATATTTTAGTTACTTTTATGTATTTACCATATCTATGTTCGCCAGTTTTAGCTGCATCAGCCATACCCTTTAACACTTTCATTAAGTTAACATTATAAATTGTTATGATAACTGTAGCTATTACAAAAACAACTAACACTACTACCATAATCCAACTATATACATATAAAAATAAATCAATTTCCTGTTGATTTCCACCAGATTCAACAAGAATGGTTCTAATAATATCAGTTGCAGATAAAGCATATAGTAATGCAATGATTACTATCCCTAGCAATACCCATAATAAAATTGCGTATACTTTATAAGTTACTGAAATAGCGTTCATTGATTTTTGTAAATCATCACTACCTCTTTTTTTTGCATTAATTGCCAATCCTAAAAATACAGTGAAAAGTACTGGGAATGTTGCATCAAGTGCTAAAGATAAAATATTATTCCCGGCCATTATAGATGATAAAACTGTTAATGATGCATTACATATTAATAAAATAAATAATGCTTTAATTAATTTCTCATCCATAAATTTAACAAATCTGTTTTTATTTTCCTCCACTGGATTTGTTTGATTTAATTCATTTTGGTTTAATTCGTTTTGATTTTGTTCCATATTATTCCCCTTTTTATCTATTGCTTGTTAGCAATTATATTATAGCATAGTGATTAATTTTTTTGCAAGGAATATTAAAAAAAATCTGTTTTTGAAACAGATTTTTATCTAAAACGATTTTGTAACCAACTTGGAACTTTTGTATTACTATTGTCCTTTGGTTCTTCTTTAGTGCTACCACCATTGACATAAGGTTTTCTTGGTTCTTGAGGTTGTTGTGGTTGTGGTTGTCTTTGGCTATAACTATTATTGTAATTTGAATAACTATTGTTATTTTGACGGTATCCATAATTACTTTGTTGTGGTTGAGAATAGTTGTAGTTTCTTCCTTGATCTTGAGGTTGTTGTGATTGTTCTTCATCATCTGACATTCTGTTAGTAGAATCGAAACCTGTTGCGATAACAGTTACAACTACTTCACCATTTAATTCTAAGTTAAAGCCTGTTCCACAAATTATATCGATATCTGTTGATGACGCATTTCTAATTTCTGAGATAACATCTTCAACTTCTTTCATTGTAATATCAACATCACTTGTTATTTCAACGATTGCATCAGTCGCACCATTAATATCTACTTCAAGTAATGGGCTACTAATTGCAAGTCTTGCGGCCTCAATTGCACGGTTAGGTCCACTTGCTATACCTATACCCATTAGAGCAGAACCTTTTCCTTGTAGTACATTTTTTACGTCCGCAAAGTCAACGTTAATTAATCCTGGTAAAGTAATGATTTCCGAAATGCCTTGTACACCACGTCTTAAAACGTCATCTGCTTCGCTAAATGCTTGTAAGAATGGAATATCTCCGCCTACTAATAATTTATCATTAGGTACAATTACAAGTGTATCAACGTATTGACGCATTTGTTCAATTCCGGCTAATGCTTGTTGCATTCTCTTTGTTCCTTCAAAACTGAATGGTTTAGTAACAATACCTACAACAACGCAACCAGCTTCTTTAGCATATCTTGCAATTACAGGTGCTGCACCAGTTCCGGTACCTCCACCCATACCTGCAGTAATAAATACTAAATCAGTATCTTTTAATACTTCTCTTATTTCTTGTTCTGACTCTTCAGCGGCACGTCTACCAATTTCAGGATTTGCACCAGCACCAAGACCTTTTGTTAATTCACTACCGATTGGAATTCTAACATCAGCCTTTGATAGTCTTAATACCTGGCAATCTGTATTAATGGCAATATATTCAACTCCATGTACATCATTATCGATCATACGATTTACGGCATTCCCGCCACCTCCACCAACACCGATAACCTTTAAAACCGGTTTAGCAGAAAGCATATCTTGTGGTTGATTCATAGTATTCCTCCTTTTTAGTGTATTAATTATAACACGTTTTTTTTAGAATTGCAACAATTTATTTAATATTGCCAATGCGCATTACATCACGTGCAATCATTATTTCTTCATTTGTAGGTATTACTAATACCTTAATTTTTGAATCATCTGCAGAAATTAATGCATTATGACCTCTTGCGGCAAGATTTCTAGCTTCATCAATTTTGATACCAAATGCTTCTTCTAATCTATTACAAATAGCTTTTCTTGTTTCTGAAGAATTTTCACCGATACCAGCAGTAAAGATAATTGCATCTGCACCACCCATATATCCATAGTAGCTACCAATGTAATCTGCAACTTTCTTTTCTTGCATTCTTAATACCAATGCGGCTAATTCATTTGTATCTTCAACTGCTCTTAAATCTCTTGAATCACTTGATATTCCTGAAATACCAAGGTATCCTGATTTTTTATTCAAAATATTTACTACTTCTGCAGCAGTTAAGTTTTCTTTACTTGCAATAAAACTTACAACAGCAGGATCAAGTGTACCACTACGAGTTCCCATTGGTGTTCCATCAAGTGGAGTAAGACCCATTGTTGTATCTACACATTTACCATATTTTACTGCGGCAAGGCTAACACCATTACCCATATGGCATGTAATTAATCTTAATTCTTCAATTGGTTTTCCTAAGAATTTTGCAGCTTCTTTAGAAACATATTTGTGTGATGTTCCGTGGAACCCATATTTTCTTACGCCATATTTTGTATACCATTCATAAGGCACTGCATACATATATGCTTCTGGTTCCATTGTTAAATGAAATGATGTATCAAATACACCTACGTTTGGAACACCAGGTAAAGCTTTCATAAATGCATCTACACCCATTAGGTTAGCTGGATTATGTAATGGACCTAAATCATTAACAGAAGCAACATTTTTAATTGATTCTTCAGTCATTAAAACTGAATCATTATAGAATTCACCACAATGAAGAATACGATGACCTACACCAGAGATTTCTTCTAATTTTGATACAATCTTTTTATCTACTAAAACTTTTAATAACATTTCAACTGCATCTTGGTGATTTTTAATATCTACTCTTTGCTTTTCTTCAATTGTTCCATATTTGATTTTGAACAATGGATCAGATAAACCAATTTTTTCAAATATTCCTTCCGCAATAACTTTTTCTTCAGGCATTTCAAATAATTTAAACTTAAGTGATGAACTACCTGCATTTACTGCCATTATTTTATACATAGTACGCCTCCAATTATTTTAACTTTTTTTATTATAGCACAATTGCTATTTTTTTTCAATAATTTAACTTAATCTATTAAAAGAGGTATTTTTTAATTCAACTATTAAAAAACCAAAAAAGGCTATAAAGCCCTTTTATTTTAGCATGTCCTTTACAATTTGCTCTGCGATTTTTTCCATACCATCTTTGTTTGGATGAGCAGAATCAACTAAATAATTTGTAATATCAACTTTATCCAAATTAACTAATTTATAATTTGTCGCGAATTCAGTTATAACGTTATTATATGCATTTTGATTTTCTTTTGTATATAAATTAGATGTTGGTAAAGTACATAGTACTATTTCTGAATTTGGACATAATTGTTTTAAGTTAGTTAACATTTTTTTATATGCTGATTTAAAACTATTTACTGTGTATGGAGCATGACAATCATTAGAACCCATATAGATAATTATTACATCAGGAGTTTCACCATTTACTACAAGTTTTGAAAGTCTTTCCATACTTTGTGATGCACTAGAACCACCAGTAGAAACACAACTTCCCGAATATGAATTATTAATAAATAGCTTTCCACCTAACTTATTAATTGCTTTCATCCACCATGTTAGATTTACATCACTAACATCAGCAGTAGGGTATGGATAAAAAGTTTTATAACCTTCTGGCACATATTCTTCGTAAGTAGAAATACTATCTCCAATTATTGAGATTTTTTTACCAACGTACGGATTGCTACCTTCAACATATGTTGCATGAATTTGCGTATCTTCAGTTATATTAAATACATCTTTGTCCCATCCAACAAAAGCAAAACCATCATAAGATAGAGGTGTTGGTGGAATCACTGCGCCCCATTTTTCGGCTTTTCTTACGGCAATTACTTCATCATTTTTGCCTAAGAATGTAACGTTATATAAAATGTGATTGTTTGCTTCATTAACATTTGAAAATTCTATACCACTAGATGTAACATGAATAACACAGTTAATTTTGTAATTATGATTAGTTTTCAATGTTGCGGTCAAAACGCAATATCCGGCTTTTTTAGCAGAAATTGATGACCAAGTAGATACAGTTGCAATGCTACTATCGCTAGTAGACCAATCATATAAAGTTACTTGTGAATTAGCAGTTGTTGGAAAAACTGGTTGATATACATATGTTCCACTACCATTTTCAACTCGTCTTATCCCTGTAAAATTACCACTACTTTCGGGAAGAACAAATTCTTTAAAGCCACTTATTTGAACGAATTTAGCATAAACTTTGATGTTATCTTCGCAATAGCCACCAACTTCACTACAGCTAGTATTAGATATATCAGATATATACCATCCTAGAAATTCATATCCTGGTTTAGAATAACTTGGTAAAGTTACCTTTTCACCATAAGTAAATTTATTAGGTAATAAATCTACAACTTGACCATCATCATAATATGTAATAGTAGGTTCTAAAATATCATAGCTTAAAGTATATTTTACATAATAAATATTATCAATACGTTCTTTAACTTCATTCCAAACTTGGTTTGTCGTCCCTTTAGGGTTGGCTGGAAATTGAGGCTTTTCAAAATATTCAAGATATTGTTCATCAACTAATTTATCATCTATGTAAAAAGTACAATCTTTATCACAAATTAATTTACTAACTACTACTGTTATATTGCTAGTTACATGATTTAAATCACCATCTGAATCAAAGTCATAATAATAGCCTTCTTCATCTTCTAAATTTGGATATTCAACTTTTGAACCATATTTAACTTTTTCACTAGAAATGAATCTACCATTTTCATATTCAAAAATTACTTCGAATTCTTCTCCCGAATCAAGGGTGTAAGTATAATAATATACATTATTTACTCTTTCTGTAGTTAATATCCAACTAGGATTAGCTTCGCCTTCAATAGTAGGGGCAGTAGAACTAGCCGTATATTTGATTGTTTCTTCTTTTAATAATGTTTCTCCATCATAATATCTGCATACTTTGTCACATTCTTTTTGGTATGCTGTAGCTTTAATATTTGATTGAATATTTGACAATTCGGCAAGAGTTTTATCAAACTCAAAATAATAGCCTTCTATTTCTTTGGTATTAGGATAACTAATACTAGATCCCTTACTAACTTTTACTTCAATTATCTTATCACCGTTTTCATACATGAAAGTAACTTTATAACGTTTAGCATTCTTACATCCTGTAAATAAAACTAGCAATAAAGTAAATGCAATTATATATAATCTTTTCTTCATATTTTACCTCATTTTTTTATAGTATATCATACTTTTATTATTTTTGCAACTTGAAAAATATGTAAAAGATTCACTAACTAGAATTAGAAATAAATATAGATGCTAGATACAGACACTCGCTTGCATCTTTTTTTATTATAAGAGAGTGTAACCACCTTAATCCATAGCTACACTCCCTTGTACACTAAATTTAAGAAAGAATGAAATTGCATTGCTATAATCTCATTCTTAATATTAAAAATAATGTTTTTTATTTTATTATTTCTAATAGATATTCAATATATTTTTTCAAACTATTATATCGATAATATTCATTGTTAATTATAATTTTATCGCCATTATAAGTTTTAATTATTATTTTATTTTTATTTATTATAATCTTTTTTTATCATTCTTACTTAACAAATATAAAATATCTTTATAATACATAAAGAAGAGAACAACAGTCAGTTAAGATAACTCGCTCCTGCAAGTTTGTGTTGATTATTATTTAATACCACGGATCTGTTGAACCCATTGGGATCTCTGAACCGAAAAAACTAATTTTTTTATAAATGTTCTTTGGAACTTTTATGATATTTTCATATTTAATATAAAAACAATACATTTTTTTATTATTAATCTTTTCTTTCAAATGAATATATAAACCACCAGGTCCATACTTCCCATATGCTATTAAAGCAAAATAATTTTTAATAGTAAATTTTGCATAAAGCATTCTATCAACTTTATCTAAGGGAATAACAATATTTTTTTTCCTCTTTTTAATTATTATTTGGTCCGAAGTAAATATTGCTTTTTTAGTCTCTACTTCCATTTTTTTCATAATTCCTTTCTAAAAAATCAATCCAATTAAATCACTACGCTCCTGCAAGTTTGTGTTAAATAAAATTATTTTATTATTTTCTTTTTCGAATATATTTCTATCGCTTTAACAATTTGTTTTCTTTTATCTAAATGAATTTCACTTCCATCAAATGCTTTAATTATTAATGCTGGATTTCTCATTATATTTGCTTCTTCTATTGTATCTATTTCTTCCCATTTAAGTTGCTTAACAATTTTACTTTTGAATAATATTTTAATTCCATGTTCATCAATAGATACCATTTGGAAAATCCAATAAAACCCTATTAGAAAGAATAATACAATTAAAGATAAAGATATTATCAATAGTATCCAACCAAAATTTTGCCCATAGCTTAAACTAATAAAAAATCCAATAAGTAAGAACACCTCGAAAATTATTATTACAGCAAAATATGATATCGTTTGAAATAGATTTTTATAAAATTTATGTTTCAAATTGATTAATCCTCCTAATGACTAAAAAGCTGAAATTAATTTTCCAATTAAATATGACGATAAATCATAAACTGCTTCTGTTCCTCCAACGATTAATCCCGCTAGGAATCTTAATGTCAAAAGTGATGTTTGTTTAATCTTAATATTTTAATTTTTTATAATATTTTCTGTATTTGTTTCGTCTTTTGTAATAATTTTTTGCAGGAATAGATAAAAAGCCGTAATCTTTAAAATATCCATCCATTTTATATCCGTATATTTTATATAGCCAATTAAATAGTTCTAATTCTGATTGAAAATTAAACTCTGTAACAGATTTCATAGCCTCAAGTTTTATCTTTCCTTTATCACTAAAGTTTGAAAGAACAGAAAATAAAATTTTATTTGTAATAAGAAAGTTATCAAAATAACCTTCAATACTAATTTCATTTTGACTTTTTATATAATTGAATACATTATATTCATCATACGAATTCAATTTTTCATTAACACATAAACTCAAACTTTCATCTATATAAATGTTCAAGTAAAAGTCAGCAGATCCCATTTTTATTCTCCTTAATTATACGTAAAATACATTAATATATTTAACTCCATATTTCAATAGTACATGTACTCTATGGTGTCCATTACTAATAAAATTAGTTCCTTTAAATACATCAATATGTGCTATTTCACCAGATCGATTTGGTAAACTATTATAGCCTTTAAAATTGTTTTGAGATAGAGTCTTAGTCCAATAAGATATATCCTTATCAGATAAAGGATTATCAGGCCTAAATTTCAATGAACTTGTATTAACTCTTACAGCCATTTTTCCAGCATTTTGTAATGCATAATGTGTTCCTCCCCATGCACCACCAGCAACAGCTCCTGCGATAGAGCCTATCATAAATCCATTTGATGAATTCTCCCATGACCAATCATTATCCCATGAAAATCCGTTTTCATCTGTTTTACCACCAATAATAGCTCCTGCCACCCCTATAGTTGCAGCTCCAACTGTTATCGCATTGTAAGAACTTTCAGTTACAATACTTTGTATAACTTTTGATAATTGATGAAGTCGGATTTAATGAAATAAGTCCTCTTGAATCAAAATTATTCTTTCAATTAATTGATATGAGATATACAAAAAGGTCTACAATATTTATAAGTAATATAACATTTGATAAATGGTCACAATCTGTAACAGTCGTATGTTTAGTAACTGGGATATCTAGGTTACCTTCAAAATGAATTTTCTAAAGTAAGATATTCAATCGGATAACCATCTATATCTAAAAAATAGTGTCTAACCTTTATTTTATTGAATTTCCAAATGGTATTATTATTTTTTGCTTTTTTTGGTGGTCCAAAATATTTTTTTAATTTTTCATCAGTGATTTGATAGTCCAAGATATTAAAATCTTTTTTATCTGTAGAAGAAATAGAAACTTTCTTGATTAAGTCGTTAACAAAATATATATTTGCTATCACTTTGCCTAAATTTGCAAATTCAATAGGTAATGAAATTTCAAAAATACTACCATATGTTTTTGAAATATAATCAATATTATTTTCTTTACAAATTCTTAATACGTCTTTTTTATTTGATTTCCAACCTATTTTTATGTCATTATTTAGTTTTAATTCATAATCTATATTCATTCATTTCACCTATACTATTACTAGCCATCCCATTTTAATAAGTTTCTCAATTGAATAACGCATAACGTATTGAGTTCCACCTCCAGCGCCACCGAATCCATTATCGACAATGCCTGAGATAACTCTAAAACTACGCCTAGCTTGCAAAGTTGTTTTTACCCCCGTATTAGTAGCCGGCAAAGCTAACTGTGTGGCCGGAGTGCCAACATCTGTAATATATTTACCTGTCAACCTACCAAATCGGTCAAACTGTTGACCTTTTGTAATTGTAGTTAAATGTTGTGTGCTATGAACAGCTCCTTTTGCACTTAATCCATATTTGATTGCTCCGATAGAAGCACCAACTAAAGCAAATATTCCACCCCACATTGCTCCATCAGCTGCACCATCAGCAGCGCCTTGCCAAAAATCATTTCCCTGTATTGCATTGATAGTTCC
>OBKS01000280.1_pt1 | contig 54747 bp, 54 predicted proteins | sample 1517381 | NCBI WGS metagenome assembly OBKS01 (sample SAMN04571686, study PRJEB22368) | human gut metagenome | biome: human gut; material: stool | host: Homo sapiens | place: Luxembourg | collected 2012-08-03 | reverse complement strand
GTAAAGAAGAAATATATGAATCATTACCAAGTATCGAAGAGTTTTATAAAGGAGTAAAGTAAGATGAAAAATAAAAAAGGATTAATATTTGTATTAATAATATTAATGAGTGTTGGATTTGCTGCAGTAACAACAACACTTATAATAAATGGAACAACAATAGTCGCTGAAAATGAAGAAGATTATCAAGTATATTTTTCAGGAGCTGTAGTAGATAAAGAAGATTATACAAATGAAATAATAAGTAAAGATAAAAAAACGATAACATTTGAAACAATATTAAAAAGCAAAGATGAAATATCAACACTAGAATATGAAGTAACAAATGCAAGTACAATATATGATGCAAGTGTAAAAGTAACAGTAAAAGTAGATAATACAAATGAAATAGAAGTAACAAATACATTTGATGCAGAAAAGAAATTAAGTGCCAGAGAAACAAGAAAAGGAACACTAGAAATAAAACTAAAAAAAGTAACATTAGAAGAAAAAAGAATACCAATAACAGTAAAATTAGAATTTAATGCTGAAGAAAGAGATACAATAGATAAAACACCAATAACTTCAAAAGTATATAGTATAAGTGGATATTTCACTGATAAAGAAGGAAATGTAATACCAAATGCAAATGTAGCAGTATTTTCAGAAAGTCCTCAATTTGTAAAAACAGATGATTATGGATACTTTTATGTAGGAAATTTGGAAAGAGGAAAACATGAACTATATTATATAGATAGTTTAGATGTAAATAAAGATAAAGAAACAATACAACAAAATGCCATAGATACAGTAAATGTAACAACAACACACACAGGAGAAATAGAATTTAATGAAGGACATAAAATAATAAAAAACAAATTAAAAGAAGAAAATAATAAAAAGATAAAGATAATTCTAGTAAAAAATAATGGAGAAGCAGATGAAGAAATAGAAGTAACAGAAAATACAAGATATGAAGATCTACCAATACCAACAAAAGAAGGAATAAAGTTCTTATATTGGAAAGATGAAAAAGGAAAAATAATAACAGATAATACATTTATAATAGAAACAACAACAAATAAATTATATGCATATTATGGAGAAAATACATATACAATAGCATATAACTTAAAAGAAGGGTCTGCAGAAAAAGCACCAACGGGAGCAATGTTTGATAAAGATGTAGAAATAACAAATCCAACAAAACAAGCAACTATAACAATAGATGCCAATAATCAAGGAGCAACGTTAACAAAAAATACATATACAGGAAATCCAGTATTTACAGGATGGACTGGAGAAAACTTATCTTCATCAGCTTTAGCAAATGGAACTTCTTGGAATGGAAGTTTAACAAAAGCAACAACATTTAAAAACTTAACAAGCGAATTAAATGGAACAGTAACGTTAACAGCAAACTATGAAGAAACAAATATAACATTAGATACACCAACCAAAACAGGATATACATGTGGATATACAGATACACCAACAGGGGAAATAAAATATACAACAAGTATAAGTACAAGTGATAATAAAACAATCTATGTAAAATGTAATCCAAATACATATACAATTAACTTTGATACAGATGGAGGAACAACAGTAAATAGTAAAACTGTAACATATGATAGTAAAATAGGAGAAATAACAAATCCAACAAAAACAGGGTATAATTTTGGAGGATGGTATTTAGATACAGAAAGTATAACAAGTGAAAGTGTATATAAATATGCAAAAGATATAACATTAAAGGCAAAATGGACAGAAGGAACAAATACAAAATATACAGTAAATTATTATTTACAAACAATAGATAAAACATATGGAGAAGTAACAGAAAGTATAGTATATACAGGAACAACAAATAAAACAGTAGATGCAGCATTAAAGACATATGAAGGATTTGTAACACCAAGTAAACAAACAGTAAAAATCTTATCAGATGGAAGTGCCAAAGTAGATTACTATTATGAAAGAAAAGAGTTAAAAGTAACATTTATAAATGGAAGTACAAGAAAAGAAGTAAAATACTTATATGGAAAAGAAAACCAAGCATTTACAAATAATGGATTTAATAAAACTGGATATACATTAACAGGATATTCAGAAAAAGAAAATGGAAGTAAAAACTATGAGGTAACAAATACAGTAAGTGGGGAATTCATAGATACAAATTATCCAAGTAAAACATTATATGCGGTATTTACAGCAAATACATATAAAGTTGTATTTAATAATAATGGTGGTACTGGAACAAAGACTGAGTTAACTTGCACATATAATAAAGATTGTAAATTAAGTACAGAAGGATTTACAAAAGAAGGGTATACAATATCCGGATGGAGTAAAACAAGTGAAGGAGAAATAGAATATACAGCAGATGCAACAGTAAGAAACTTAGTAGAATCAGGAAGTATAACATTATATGCAAAATGGAGCGCAAATACATATACAATAACATATAATGCAAATGGTGGAACTGGAAGTATGAATAAAACAACATGTGTATATGATACAAATTGTACAATAGCAGGAAACTCATTTAAAAAAGAAAACTATGACTTTGTAAATTGGGCAAAAGATTCAGTTACAGGAGAAACATACAATGCAGGAGCAACAGTAAAAAATTTAGTAACTTCAGGAAATGTAGATATGTATGCAATATGGGAAGAAAGTTTAAGTCAATTTGGAAAAGATGACTGGCAAACAATAGCAGCAAATGTAAAATCAGGAGATACAGATAAATATAATGTAGGAGATACAAAAGAAGTAGATTTAGGTTCTCTTGGAACACATAAGTTAAGAATAGCAAATAAAAGTGAATGTACAAATGGAGAAACAAGTGAAACAGCATGCGGATTTGTAGTAGAATTTGCTGATATAATCACAAAACAAAAATTCAACAGTACAAATACAAATAAAGGTGGATGGAAAGATTCAGAGTTACGTACATATATAAATGATACAATATATAAGTCCCTTCCAAGTGATTTACAAAATGTAATAACTTCAACAAAAGTAATATCAAGTCATGGAAGTACAAGAGGAGAAACAAACTTTGAAACTCAAGATAAATTATATTTGTTATCAAGTGAAGAAATATGGAAAGATTTTGCAAGTTCATCAAATGCCCACTATGATACATCAACAGGAACATCAAAACAATTAGATTATTATAAAAGTCAAGGAGTAACGACTGATAATTATGCAGGAGCAATAAAACAATATAATGGAAGTAACTACAATTGGTGGCTTCGATCGGCTAGTTCTACTGATTTGGTTCGTTTTATTCGGGTTTTGAGTGGTGGCGAGTGGAATTATTATACGGCTGCAGGAGACTCTTTTGGAGCCACTCCAGCATTTAGATTGCAAGGACCAACAGCGTTTCAAAAAGATGATTGGGAAACAATAGCAGCAAATGTAAAATCAGGAAATACAGATAAATATAATATAGGGGATACAAAAGACGTAGACTTAGGAACTTTTGGAACACATACAGTAAGAATAGCAAATAAAAGTGAATGTACGACTGAAACAAGTGAAACAGCATGCGGATTTGTAGTAGAGTTTGCTGATGTAATAACAGAACAACCATTTAATAGTACAAATAAAAGTAAAGGTGGATGGAGAGATTCAGAACTACGTACATATATAAATGATACAATATATAAGTCCCTTCCAAGTGACTTACAAAATGTAATAACTTCAACAAAAGTAATATCAAGTCATGGAAAAAACTCTGGAGAAACAAATTTTGAAACCCAAGATAAGTTATATTTGCTATCAAGTGAAGAAATATGGGAAGATTTTTCAAGTTCATCGAATGCTCAATATGATACAGCAGTCGGAACGTCAAGACAATTAGATTATTATAAGAAACAAGGAGTAACAACAGCTAGTTATGCAGGAGCAAAAAAACAATATAACGGAAGTAATAAATATTGGTGGCTTCGCTCAGCTGCATCTGACTCTGTCGCCTGCTTCCTTATCGTCGGTGCATACGATGAATGGGGCGATACCAATACCGGTTCGGGATACTCTCGCGGAGTTTCTCCAGCATTTAGGTTACAAGGACCAGGTCCAGTATCGTTTTCTGAAGATTCTTGGCAAACAATACAAAAAGCAGTAAAATCAGGAAATACGGATTTATACAAAATAGGAGATACAAAGGAAGTAGACTTAGGAACTTTAGGAACACATACAGTAAGAATCGCAAACAAAAGTGAATGTACGACTGAAACAAGTGAAACAGCATGCGGATTTGTAGTAGAGTTTGCAGATATAATAACAAAACAAAAATTCAACAGTACAAATACAAATAAAGGTGGATGGAGAGATTCAAAAATACGTACATATGTAAATGGAACAATATATAATGTCCTTCCAAATGACTTACAAAATGTAATAGCAACAACAAAAGTAATATCAAGTCATGGAAGTACAAGTGGAGAAACAAATTTTGAAACCCAAGATAAATTGTATTTATTATCATGTGAGGAAATATATGGTGACTTTGCAAGTTCAACAAGTGCTGAGTATGATACAGCACTAGGAACATCTAAACAATTAGATTATTATAAAAATCAAGGAGTAACAAAAACTAATTACTCAGGATCAATAAAACAATATAATGGAAGTAACTCTTATTGGTGGCTTCTTTCGGCTCCTTCTTTCGATGCCATCAACTTCCGTCGCGTCGACTACAATGGTGGCTGGACCGCTTCCGCTGCGGGCGACTCTTATGGTGTCTCTCCAGCTTTCCGAATCGCATAGACAATGCAGATATAGAAAACTATAAAATTTGGAGTAAGTAGGTGGAGATGCACACACCAATCCGATAAGTTATTTAAATTTAACTCGCTATAAAGCACCTTTACAAAAAATAATCTTTTTCTTATAATTAACTTGTGATGATTTATGAAGAAAGATAATTTTGGTGCATTAGTTGTACTTATTAATATAGTGCTTACTTTATTTTTATTAACTATGAAAGAAGATAAAATAACATATTTTATAGTTTGTATAATATCTAATATAATTGCTATTATATTTAGTATATTTGTATTAAATAAACAAAATAAAAAACTAATGAATGTTATATCATTAGTTATAAATATAATTATTTTGATTTGTGTAATTATATATGGAATATATTTTATTTAAAGAAGGTTAATGAATTATTTTTTTGAACTGGTTTTTCTTTAAAAGTCAGTTCTTTTTTTTCTGGTTGTTTATTTTCAGTTTTAAACTCGTTAATTTTTGTTTTTATGGTTTTTATAGTAGGATTAAGATCTTTTATTAATGGTAAAGCTCGTTTAGTTATATTTAAGAATCTTAAACTACTTGAAAGAATAGAAGAAAGATTGAAATTCATAATATTTCACCTAATAAATTATATGAAATAAATAAAAATAGTTTACTAATTTTTCTATTATGATATAATTTAAATTAGAGAATACTAGGGAGTGATTAAATTGAAAAAACATAAACAAGCTAACTTTTTCTTGTTTTTCCCAATGTATGTATGTTTAGGTATTTATTATATTCTAAAGATGCTTGCAACACCATTTATTTTTATTTGGTCAAGAGGTTCAGATACCATATATAATACAGTAACTAAAACTAATAGCAAGGATCTTAGAGGGGCAAATATGGGTGATGAAGTTACACCTGAACTAGAAAACACTTATAATGCTAAAAAGATTAACATTAGTCCTAAACTACTTGCAGAAAGAGAAAAACTAATAAATTCAATAGATGCTACAGAAGAAGTAAGAAGTGAAAAACCATTAACATATAGATATTCAGCTATAGACTCTGATGGTAAAAAAATAACAAGTACTTTTATAGCTTATTCTAAAGTTGAAGTTTATACATTCCTAGAAAATGAAGGATACAAAGTATTTAAAATAGAAACAAGTCCATGGATTGAAAGACTATATGGACCTAGTACTTTTTCTTCTAAGAAGATTAAAATTAAAGATATTGTATTTTGGTTACAACAATTATCAACTTATTTAAAAGCAGGTATTCCTTTAACAGATGCAATGCGTATTTTAAGTAAACAAATGGGTAAAAAACCAAATCTAAGAAGAACATTTGATTCTATTGTTTATAACTTGACATTGGGCGAAAACTTCTCAAGCTGTTTGGAACGCCAAGGAGAAGCTTTTCCACCCCTTTTAATAAACATGGTAAAATCGGCTGAAGCAACAGGAGACTTAGAAGGTACACTTGATGAAATGGCTGATTACTATAAACAAACTGAAACTACTAGAAAAGAAATGATAAGTGCTTTAACTTATCCAACAATGGTATTTATATTTTCTATTGCCGTAATTATCTTTATTCTTGTTTATTTAATACCTCAATTTGTAAGTATTTATAAAACAGCCGGAGTTAAATTAAATCCAATAACAACGTTCTTAATTGGAGCAAGTAGTTTCTTAAAAGCTAATTTATTCTATATATTTATAACTATTATAATATTCTTTACTATTATGTATGTTATGTATAAGCATATAAAAGCTTTTAGATATTTTTTACAAACAATATTTATGAAAATACCTGTTTTAGGTAAAATTATAATTTATAAAGAGATGACTATATTTACTAAAACATTTGCAAGTCTATTAAAGAATAATGTCTTTATAACTGATTCGATTAATATTTTAGGTAAAATCACCAATAACGAAATTTACAGGGAAATAATGATTAATACAATTAATTATATTGGTCGAGGAGAAAAAATCTCTGCAGCATTTAAAAATCACTGGGCAATTCCTGAAGTTGCATATTATATGATGGTAACTGGTGAATCAACTGGTGAACTTGCTGAAATGATGGAAAAAGTTTCTGAATACTATGCTGAACAACACAAGATGTTAATTGATTCAATGAAAAGTTTAATTGAACCAATACTTATTATCTTCTTAGCTGTAGTAGTTGGAGGAATTATAATATCAGTAATCATTCCTATATTTAGTCTATACTCTGAAATATTATAGGAGGGTAGTTATGTTACCATATATTTTTCTTTTTATATTAGGTATAATCCTTGGGTCGTTTTATAACGTTGTTGCAACACGTATACCAAACGGAGAATCCATAATTAAACCTGGAAGTCACTGTACTAATTGTTATCACTCACTTAAGTGGTATGAATTAATTCCTCTTGTATCATATATCATACAAAGAGGAAAGTGCAGAAAGTGTTATAAAAAGTTAAGTATATGGTATTTTTTATCTGAACTTTTTACGGGGCTTTCTTTTGCCTTTAGTTATTACCTATATGGTTTTGATTTAATGACTATAAAATCATGTATACTAGTATCTATTGTAATGATTACCATCATAAGTGATGTTTCTTATATGGTAATTCTTGATAGCCCAATTATAATTGGAACTATTTTACTTATGATTGTTGATTATTTTATTGGGGGATTTAATTTAGTATTAGTAAATACATTTCATGGTTTAATGATGTTTTTAATAGTTTTAGTTATTAAACTTCTAGGGGATAAAGTATTTAAACAAGAATCTCTTGGATGGGGAGATGTTAAATTTTCGTATCTTGCAGGATATGTTTTAAATATACCAATATCTCTTATATATTTATTTTTAGGAGCATTTATTGCTTTACCAAACGCGATTTACCAATCAATAAAGAAAGGTACCTCCATAACGCCTTTTGGACCATTCTTAGCACTTAGTTTAATGATTCTATTTTGGTTAAATAAATATGTTGTAATTCTAATAAACTTATGGTTAAAGTTGTAAAACTTTACGTAAAGTCACTTTAAAAATTGACATTTTTTGTCAATTTTTTTAATTACTAGAGTATAATCTAACCTAGAAATGGAAGTGCCGATAATGGGAAATACCACGCTGAAAAAAATGCTAGCAATAATTATAAATTTAAGTATAGTTATAATGGAAATATTCGCTTTTGTAATTTGTTATCAAAAAGATGGTTTATCTTGTTTTCAATACTATACACAAGATAGTAATTTATTCTTAATGGTTACATCATTTATATTTTTGATATATGAAACAATAAATCTAAAAAACAAAGAGGAAATACCCCACTGGGTAAGTATTTTAAAATACTCAGCAACAACATGTGTTACTACAACATTTTTAGTAGTTGTTACAGTTTTAGCTCCAATTATGGGAGGTTATAAAGCGATGATGTTAGATGGAACGATGCTTTATCACCATCTTATTTGTCCAATACTTGCATTTGTATCATTTATATTTTTAGAAAATCATAAAATAGGTGGTAGCAAAGATGCCTTAATCGCGATGATTTTTACAGTTGTATACGGAATTATTGTTGTTGCTTTAAATATATTCAAAATAATGAATGGTCCTTATCCATTCTTAAGGGTTTATGAACAATCATTATTAATGTCGATAATGTGGGTTATTCTTATGAATGGAAGTGCATATCTTTTAAATTTATTTATAGCCTACCTAAATAATTTATTTAATAAGAATATTAGTTAATAAAAGTGCTTTTTAAAGCATTTTTTTAATATAACGAAAGTTATCTTATTTCAGTCAAAATAGTTAAGAAAAATGATTGATATATTCTAGTCATTTTACATAATCTAACATATATGCTATCATATACCACAATATTACTTATTCAGGAGGGGTAAAAGTGATAGATATTGAAAAAATAGTAAAATTAGCTGAGTGTGGTTATTCTCTAGATTTTGAATTTGGAAAGTTTTCAAAAGTATATATGCATACAACTGAAAATATAAAGGACTTTTTATCTTGTTTTGATTTAAATAAAAAAAGAGTATTAACCGTTGCAGGAAGTGGAGATCAGCTTCTAAATGCTTATGCTTTAGGAGCATCATTGGTTGATACCTTTGATATAAATCCTCTTGCTAAATGCGCTGTTGATTTAAAAATTTCTGCTTTAAAATGCTTGTCATATGAGGAATTTATCCATTTTTTCTTTTCTAATTTCCCTGAATTTTTTTCCGAAGGATTATATGCTAAAATATATCCCTTACTAGATCAAGATACGAAGGTTCTTTTTGATACATTTTTTCAAAAGTTTGGTGTTAAAGATTCTATAAAAAAATTGTATTATCAAATGAATCCATCATTAAAAAAAATGAAGCAAATGAATTTGTATTTAGAAGAGTATTACTATTATGTTTTAAAAGAAAATTTAAAAAATAAAGGAGTTAATTTTATTGAATCCCCAATTCAAGATTTAAGAGCAAATATACCCACTTCTTATGATATGATGTTATTTTCCAATATAAGTGACTCTATCAATAGCATATATACGGATGATGCTTTAAAAAACTATTTGGGGTTAGTACATTCTTTAACTAAAAAGTTAAATAAGGATGGAGTTATTGAAACTGGTTACATTTATGGAAATTATCCAAGTGTTAAATCTAGAAGTGATTTTACTATTGATTCTAAAAGAGAAAAATATTTCATGATAGATGAATTTTCTAAAATGGCAGTAAATCCATATACAGACCATTCTTCGCTTGATCACATAATATACTACACTAAGAAAAAATAAATATAAAACTTAAAAAAAATATGCTATAATAATTTACGAAGTGGAGGAGTTTTTATGCAAAATAGAACTCATAATTTAAATGAATTAAGAATAGAAAACGTAGGAGAAAAAGTCGAATTAGTAGGTTGGCTTGAAAATGTTAGAAAGGTTAGTAAAAATTTAGCATTTTTAATTTTAAGAGATTTTTATGGAATAACTCAAATTGTTGTTGAAAATGAAGAGATTATGAACATTATTGATTCTATTAACTGTGAATCAACAATCAAAGTATATGGTACTGTAAGAGAAAGAACTAGTAAAAATCCTAAGATTCCAACTGGAGATATTGAAGTTGTACCAGATAAAATTGAAGTAATTGGAAAGTGTATTTATAATGAACTTCCATTTGAAATAAATTTCTCTAAAAACGCTGATGAAAATACTAGATTAAAATATAGATATCTAGATTTAAGAAATCCTTTAGTAAAAGAAAAAATTGTTTTAAGAAGTAAAATTATATCTGAGCTTAGAAGTAGAATGGTTGATGAAGGATTCTTGGAAATAACAACTCCAATTTTAACCTCTTCATCACCAGAAGGAGCAAGAGATTATTTAGTTCCTTCAAGAAACTATCCTGGAGAGTTTTATGCACTTCCACAAGCACCTCAACAATTTAAACAACTTCTTATGACTTCTGGATTTGATAGATATTTTCAAATTGCTCCATGTTTTAGAGATGAAGACGCTAGAGCAGATAGAAGTCCAGGAGAATTTTACCAATTAGATATGGAAATGTGTTTTGCAGATCAAGAAGATGTTTTTTCAGTAATTGAAAAAGTATTACCAGATGTATTTGCAAAATATGGAATATACAAAAGTGCTTCAAGTGTTCCATTTAAAAGAATTACTTATAAAGATGCATTAGAAACATATGGATCCGATAAACCAGATTTAAGAATAGATTTAAAACTAAAAGATATAACAAATATAGCATCTAAAACTGAATTTGCAGACTTTAAAGATGCTTATGTAACAGCTGTTAACGTTAGTAATTTTAAGGAAAGTAGAAAATATATTGATTCATTAGTTGAAGAAGTAACTACTTCAACTGGTAATAAAGTTTATTGGTTTAAAGTAGATGAAAGTGGTGAATTAACTGGAGGTATTTCTAAATTTTTAGAACCAGTTAAAGAAGAACTATTTGAATCTTTAAGCTTAGAGAGTAACTCTTTTGTAGCTATTTCTGCGGGTAAAAAATTATCAGCTTTAAAAACTGGTGGAGTATTAATAAAAAAATTAGGGTCTTCAATTGACGGACATATGAATAAAGAAACATATGAATTCTGTTGGATAGTGGATTTTCCAATGTATGAAATTGGTGAAGAATCGGGAGAATTAGAATTTTGTCATAATCCATTCTCAATGCCTCAAGGTGGCTTAAAAATTTTAGAAGAAGCAGAGGGAAATTTAGAGCGTGAGTTAGAAATAGTAGCTTATCAATACGACCTTGTATGTAATGGCGTTGAACTTTCAAGTGGTGCTGTAAGAAATCATGATCCAGAAATTATGATTAAAGCCTTTGAACTTGTTGGTTTAGGTGAAGAGGATGTTAAGAAAAAATTCCCTGCAATGTATAATGCTTTCTGTTATGGTGCACCATCGCATGCCGGAATTGCACCAGGAGTTGATCGTATGATTATGCTTATAACTGGAGAAGAAAGTATAAGAGAAGTTATACCATTCCCAATGAATAGTAAAGCTCAAGATTTACTTATGGGTTCTCCTTGTAAGGTAAGCGAAAAACAACTTAAAGATGTTCATATTAAAGTTATAGATTAAAGGTAAACTAAATTTGCCTTTTAATTTTATTTTTTGGAAAGGAAGGAAAACTTATGTTTAGACAAGTAAATGGATATGTAAAATTTTTAGATAAGAAAATTCCACAAGATATAAAAAAATATTATGATACGCCATCTCTTCAAAGATTAAAACGCGTTGGATATTTTTGTGGAATGGATTTTGCATCTAGAGATGTATACAACTTTAAAGAATACTTAAGTACTTACGAACACTCAATAACAACAGCTGGTATAACTTCGATGTTCACTAATGATAAAAGAGAGATTCTTGCGGCTTTATATCATGATGTATCGAAACCAACTTGTTCTCATGTAATCGACTATATGAATGGTGATTATAAAACTCAAGAAAGTACTGAAGAGTATACTAAAGACATTATTTTAGGAGATGTACTTTTAAAAAAATATCTTAAGGAAGATGGAATTGAACCTGAAGAAGTATATGACTTTAAAAATTATTCTTTAGTAGATTTAGATCGTCCATCCCTTTGTGCTGATAGAATTGATGGAGTAATATTAAGTTCTCTTGTTTGGAGTGAAACTTTAAAATTAAAAGAAGCAAAAAAGATGTTAATGAATTTAGAAGCTTATATAAATGAATTCGGTGTAAAAGAAATAGGTTTTAAAAATATAGAGTTAGCAATTCAATTTGTAAGACAAAATGACATCATAAACTCTCTTACACATTCTAACTGGGACACATATATGATGCAACTTCTTGCTGATATAATTGCTCTTGCTATTAAAGAAGAATTAATAACTTATGAAACTCTTTACTATATTGATGACGTTATGTTATTTAGACTTTTAGAGTTTTCAGAAGATCCAAACTTAAGAAACAAGTTAACCGAGTTTGAAAACATTTTAAAGGAAGATATAAAAACTCCAGCTAATCCTGAAATTAAGGATAGAAAAATTAATCCACTTGTTGGTGGAAAAAGATTAAATAAAAATATTTCTTTACGTTAAATTAACTCATTTCGATTGATTTTATAAATAATGTATTTTATAATTTTAAATAGAATAGGTGATAATGTGAAAAGACGTAATGCGTTAATACTAGTTATTTTGTTAATGAGTATCGGTTTTGCTGCAGTATCAACGACTTTAATAATCAAAGGTAGTGCTAAGATATCAGAAAATATTGATGACTTTGATGTCTACTTTTCAAAAGCTATACTTGATAATGTTGATAAAAGTGGAGAGTTCATTGATGATACTAATAAAACAATTACATTTACTACAAGTGATTTAAGTGCTGTAGGTGATACATCAACGCTTACATATGAGGTAACAAACGCTAGTAAAAACTATGATGCCATAGTACAGGTTAACTGTGAAGGTGCAAATAATTATTTACAAGTATCAATGGTACCGGATAACTTAACTATCGAAGCAACTACTACTAAAACTGGAACTGTTAAAGTTGAATTAAAAAAAACAAGTATTACAAATCAAGATATACCTATAACATGTAAATTAAACATTGTTGCATCTGAAAGAACAAGCTTAGGTGCAAACGAAGTAGTAAAATATAATTATAAAGCTAAAAATATAACATATGATGATACGGTTACTCAAATGGGATGTACCGATGTTCAAACATGTATTCAAAAAATCGATAAAATATTAGAAAGTTAAAACATAAAAAAAATTGGTAAAAAAACTACCAATTTTTAGTTTGCATAATAATCGATATCAGGAATAAGTAATTCTAAGTAATCAAGAATTTCTTCTTTAGTATATTTATTGCTGTTGCTAAGCCATTCCATCCCAATATTAATAACTCCACCTAAGTAAAATTTTGATATAACTTCTGTTGGAACTTTTAAGTTGATATCATTTTCTTTAAATCTCTTCAAAATATCGTCATTTACAACACTTAGTAATATATCCATCATTATACTACTTCTATTATTTACCATTATTGAATTATAAACATCTCTTTTACTATCAATATGATCTAAAAACAAACTGATTAGTCTAATATAATATTCCCGAATGCTTAAGTTCTCTTTACAGCTTTCATTAAGTTCACGAGCAAATTCTTCTTTTAAGTTGCTTAAAAAATCTATAAGAAGTTCATATTTATCTTCATAATGAGCATAAAAAGTTGATCTATTAATCATTGCTTTAGAGCATATGTCTGAAACTTTTATTTCTTCAAAAGTTTTTTCTTTCATAAGGTCAAGTAAAGTTTGATATATTAGTTTTCTTGTTTTTATAACCCTTAAATCATCTTTTTTATTCATTTCCGTCACCAATTCATATTATACGCAGATAAACAACAAAATCAATGATAAATATTAATTTGTTGGAAATAACTATACATATTTGCTATTTTGTTGGAAAACATACATATTTTTATTTAAGGTTGTGTTATTTTTAAAATCTAAGTAATAAAATATAGAAGCGAATGGAGGAAATGATATGGATAAAATGTCTGAATTAATTTGTAAACATAAGAAATTAATTCTAATAATATCTGGTATTCTTTTAGTTTTATCATTCATTGGTAACTACTTAACTAAAATTAACTACGACATATTGGTTTACTTACCAAAAGATATTGAAACTATTAAAGGACAAGATATTTTAACAAATGATTTTGATATGGGATCATATTCAGTTGCTGTTGCTAATAACCTAAGCAGTAAAGATTTACTTGATCTCGAAGAAAAAATCAAAGATGTCGATGGAGTTAACCAAGTAATGTCATTATATGATGCAATTGGTACAGTTATTCCTATTTCTATGCTACCAAGTGAGATAACTGAAAAACTTCATAAAGATAACACTGATATGCTTTTTATTACGTTTTTCGGAAGTACATCAAGTGAAGAAACAATTGATGCTGTAAAAGAAATAAGAAATATCAGTCAAGAGAAAATAAAACTTGGTGGTATGAGTTCAATGGTACTTGATACTATGGAGCTATCTAATAAAGAAATCCTTATATATATAGTTATAGCTGTAATTCTTTGTATAGTTGTTCTTGAGCTATCACTTAATTCGTATATGGTACCAATATTCTTACTATTAAATATTGGATGCGCTATAATGTATAACTTAGGAACAAATATCTTCCTAGGAGAAATATCTTACATTACTAAAGCATTAGTTGCTGTATTACAATTAGGTGTTACAACGGACTTCTCAATCTTCTTGTATCACTCATACGAAAGTAAAAAGAAGATATATAAAACTAAAGAAGAGGCAATGAAAGAAGCTATTAAAGAAACATTTACATCAGTTATAGGTTCATCCCTTACAACTGTTGCGGGCTTCCTAGTATTATGCACAATGAAATTAACGCTTGGACGTGACTTAGGTATAGTAATGGCTAAAGGTGTAATCCTTGGAGTTATATCTGTCTTAACATTATTCCCAAGTTTATTACTTGTATTTGATTCTTTAATTGAAAAGACAAAACATAAGAGCTTAAATCTAAAATTTGAAAGATTAAATAAATTCATTGTTAAGCATCACGTTAGTTTATTTATTATATTCTTAGTCGTATCTATTCCAGCATACTTAGGATATAAGAATGTAGAAGTTTACTACAAGATGGATTCATCTTTGCCAGCAACACTTGAAAGTATCAGTACTAATACAGAATTAAAAGAAAAATTCAATATTGTAAGTCCAGAAATAATCTTAGTTGACACTAGTTTAAAAAATGATGATGTTGTTAAAATGTTGGATGAAATAAAAAATGTAGATGGAATTGATTTTGTATTATCATTTAATGAACTTAAAAAGCATGGTTTAACCGAAAATATGTTAAGTGATGATCTTGTAAAAATGTTTAAAAATGATAAATATGAAATGGTTTTAATAAATTCCCTTTATGAAGTTGCAAGTGATGAACTTAATAATCAAGTAGACGTTATAAATGGAATTGTAAAAAAATATGATGACAATATAATTGTTGCTGGAGAAGGACCACTTATGAAAGATTTAATTAAAATAAGTGATACAGATTTTAACAATGTTAATTCATCATCAATTATATGTATTTTATTAATTCTATTCATAGTACTTAAGAGTTTAAGTTTACCAATACTTCTAATATGTGCAATAGAATCAGCAATATTTATAAATATGTCAATATCATATTTTGGAGGTGTTGTGTTACCATTTGTTGCTCCAATAGTTTTAGGTACAATTCAATTAGGTGCGACAATCGATTATGCAATTCTTTTAACATCATCTTATCTTAAATTAAGACGTGAAGGAGTTGATAAAAAAGAGGCGGCTTTACAAACTCTAAACTATAATGGTAGATCAATATTAGTAAGTGGCTTATGTTTCTTTGCTGCAACATTTGGAGTAGGTGTTTATTCTCAACTAGAAATGGTTGGAAGTTTATGTACGCTTATTTCAAGAGGAGCGATTGTTAGTATGATAGTTGTTATAACTATTTTACCTTCAATACTTCTAATATTTGATTCATTAATAATGAAAACTACGAAAGGATGTAATAATATGAAAAAAAATAATAAAAAAGTAATTGCTTCAGTATGTGCTTTATCGTTTATGTTATTAAGTGTTCCAACAAATACTTATGCTTTATCAAGAATCGAAACTGTTTATGGTAAATTAGATTCTAATGGTAATTATTCATCAGTACTTGTAAATGAACATTTAAAAAATGATACTTCTCTTAAAACTATTGAGGATTATACTGAATTAAGTGAAATATTAAATATTAATGGAAATGAAACATTAAATGTAAATGGTAATAAATTAACTATTGAAGCTAATGGAAAAGACATTTATTATCAAGGAGTTTATAAAAAAAACTTACCAATAAATATGGAAATAACTTATAAATTAAATGGTGAAAAGATGTCTGTTGATGATATGTTAGGTAAAAGTGGTAAGGTAGAAATATCTATAAAATATAAAAATACAGATAAACATATTGTTAAAGTTAATGGCAAAAATGAAACTTTATATACACCATTTGTTGTAACTTTTGGAACTATTATAAATGACGGAACAAACATTTCTGTAGAAAATGGAAAAGTAATCAGTAATGGCAGCAAAAATATCATAGGTGCAATTGCTACTCCAGGATTATATGAAAGCTTAGATTTAAGTTCTTTAAAAAATACTGATACAATAAAGATTACTTATGAAACAACATGCTTTGAATTAAGTTCAATGTATTCTGTAATAACTCCAAAACTAGTTGATTCAAGCGACTTAAAAATATTTGATAAATTGGATACATTATATGAAAAATCTAATGAATTAAAGTCTAATATGGATTTAATTGATACAAATACAAAGAAAATTAAAGAAGGATCTAGTAAGATAAAAAATGCTTTATCAAGTTCAATGAAGGCAAGTTCCTCTTCAACTTTAACTGATGAACAATTAAGTATGATTACTTCTCAAGCTAAGGGTTTAGTTTCTTCATCATTCACTGAAGAATATAAAAATAATATAGCAACTTCTGCTTGGAGGGAAGTTGAATCAAGTCTTGATCCAAACGATCAATATGTTGTAGGAAAAGTAACTGAATATTCAACAAACATAATGATGACTTATCTTAAAAGTATTGGGGAAATCCAAGAATATGGACGTTGTAATGCTCTAGGAGATTCTGCTTATACTGATCAAGGATGTGTTACATTATTTACAAAAATTAAACCAATGCAAGAGGCTTTACAAGTTAACAATGCAGCACTAGCATCAAGTGTTTCATCATATGTAGCTGAAAATGTTTCTAAATCTGTTGCTGTAAAAGTTGCACAAGAAAGCGCTTTAAAAACAACTGAAACTTTAGCTCCAACGCTTGCAAGTAATGTTGCTGATCAAGTAAAAGAGGCATCTATTGAATCTTTAAAAACTTTATATGCAGGAATCTCTACATTAGATTCAGGAATTTCTGAATTATCTGCTGGTATTTCAAAATATAATGAAGAGGGAATTACTAAAATTACTAACATAATTGGTGGAGATGTAAAAACAACAACTAATAAAGTAAAAAGTATCGTTAAACTTGGAGAAAACTATAAATCAGTAAACTCTAAAACATTAAATTCAACTGATGAAACAAGAATGATTTTAGTAGTAGATGGTAAAAAATATGAAGCTCCAAAACAAAATACACAAAAAACAACTAAAAAAGTATCATTCTTCCAAAGAATAAAAAACTTGTTTAAATAGAAGTGTTAAAAAAACACTTCTTTTTTAATATAATTTAGTATGAATGAGGAAATAAATAGATTAAATTTTGAAAATTTTATATGGATTGTATTTGCATCTCTTTGTCTTTTAAATATAAGAGGAGATAACTTAGAAATAGAGTCAATTGAAGAAAATAATGATTCTTTTCATAATGAAGCAAATAAAGTTTTTGAATTCACTTTATCGATTACATTCTTAATCTATATTTATTTTTTCTTAAGAAATTATCGAGCTTTAAAAAAAGCTCCAAAAAGTAAAAAAAGATTATATGAAATTAAAACTTTAGGAAGTTTACTTTTAATAGCAGGCATTATATGTTTAATCTATTTTCAAAGACAAGACACATCATTTGAAGGTTCACCAGCTTTATGATATTATTATAAAGGTGATAAGATGACGGATAATGAAATAAAAAATAAAATGAAAGAAATAACATATGGCTGGGTTGATGTAAATGGAAATAAACATATTGATGTTGATGAAACTTATGCAACACTTTATCGTTTGCAAGCTCCAGAGTATTTGCTTATTTCTAAATGTGGCGTTTGTTGGGATCAAGTGGAGCTTGAAAGATATTATTTTTCTTTTTCAAATTATGAATTCAAAACATATATAATCGTTTATTTTAAAGATGATACATATCCTTCACATACTTTTTTAATATATAAAAAAGGAAACATATATTATTGGCTAGAAAATGCTTATCAAAAATATATAGGTATACATGAATATTCAACTTTAAATGAAGCTTTAATGGATGTAAAAGAAAAATTTATTCTAGATCTTGCTTCCTCTTTTGATCCAGATTATTTAAAAATTTATGAATATGAAACACCAAAATATAACATAACACCAGATGAATTTTTTAAAGAAACTACTAAAAACTCAATAAATATTTAGTTTTTTTCTTGTTAAGCGACATATATTAATATATAATACATAGCACGGAGATGAATAGAATGAGAAAAATAGAAAATATAACAAATGTATTAAAGTTCTATATGGCAGTAAATAAATTAAAAGAAACAGCTAAAGGAGAAAGCAGTCGTGCTGATAACATTTTTGGAAGTAGTATATTAGCAATCGCTTTTGATTCAGAATTCAATAATGCAAGCAATTTAGCTAATATTATTAAAATGGAATTATTATATGAATTATCTTATACTCCAAATTTTTTTGACGTTATAGAAAGCATGGGCAAAAAAGAAGAAATTGAGGAATTATTACTAGAATTTCAAGCCTGTAAATCACCTGATGCTTCTTTAGCTCACAAATATAAATCACTTGACATAACTCTTTCAAGTATAGCAGAGAACACAAAATCAATTGATGAGTTTGTAGATAAAGCTTTAGTGGTTATTTCAATGGACAAAGATAAAGAAAAATATATTAACATATTAAAATTTTATTATTATAATCATACTTTAAAATCAAAGTTACGTACAGGTTGGGATAAGGAACATTGGAACATTGAAAGTGAAAACGAAAGAGTAGAGATGATTTCTGATCATATAATAGGTGCTGTTGGACTAGCATATGCTTTTGGAAGTGAGTTTAAATATGATTTTGATGTTAATGAGGCTTTAAAAACTTTAATGATTCATGAAATAGGTGAAGCAATTATTGGAGATATTACTCCATTTGATAATGTTACTGTTAAACAAAAACGTGAGATTGAACATAAAGCAATGCAAACTGTACTTGGAAATTTAAACAAACGTGACGAATTATATCAAAGTTTATTAGATTTTGATGCTGGGACAAATCCAATTGATACTTTTGCTCATAACTGTGATAAAGAAGATGCAGATTTGGAAGCAAAAGTATATCAAGAAAAAGGTTTTCATCATTCTTTAACTGATCAAGAACATAATGTTGTGATGAAATCTGGTAAAGTACAAAAAATGATTAATGAAGGTCTTGCAACAACTGCCTTTGATGTTTGGTATTTATATGACAAAAATATATATGAATGCAATAATGATATGAAAGAATTTTTTGATGTTTTAAAATGTGCAAAAGACAACCAACTTTTAGATTTAAATAAAGATACAATAGTTGAAAAAATAGATTTAAATGACAGGGAATATGAATTCTTAATAGATGAAATAAGTTATGAAATAGATAGATTAAAAAAGAATGGCTTTATAGAAGCAATAACTATATCATTTCAACAAAATGAAGGTAAAGGAGTTATTGTTGTAAAATCTGCTTGTACTGAATTAGTATCTAAAGAATATTTTAAAAGTTTAACTGCTTATTTTGAAGCAAAAAACTTAACCAAAATTAAAGTAGAGTTTACAAGTAGATTTGTTGCTGTACGTCCTATTTATTTTAAAACACCAAATGTACCTAGAGAAGAAAAACAATCAACAATTATTTTTGATAGAAATGGATTCTTAAAAAATAATCAAATTGTAGGTTTTTATGATTTTGATAATCAAAAAAATAACTATAAAGTAAATTACAATCCAAACATAGAAAGAGAATTAAAACTTTTACAATCTTAAAAAGATAATTCTCTTTTTTAATGTATTAAACTGGATATAATGTTATAATTATATTATTAGATATAGGTGGTATTAAATGGAAAAAAGAAAAGAAACAATTTTATTAGATATTGATGAAGTACTTTGCTTTTCTGGTTATTTGGAACTAGTAAATGAATTTTTAAATACAAATTATACGATTGATGATTTTAGTGATTATTATATAGATGAGGCTGCAATTCCAAAAGAAAAAATGGGAGAATTTTGTGAATTTATGAAAAATAGAGATCAATATGAAAACCCTATGTTTTTACCACATGCAATTGAAGCAATAAAAAATTTAAGTAAGTATTATAATATTTATCCTTTAAGCGATTGTCGAAATAACTTTGATTTAAAAAACTCAGGTAGAATATTTAAAGGAAAATTTGAACTTCTTTATAGAACTTTCTCAAAAGAAGAAATACCTTCTAAGAATTATATTTTTACTGGTTCTAAAGGATTATTTAAAGGAGATATTCAAATAGATGATCTATTAAGCAATCTTCAAGCAACTTCATCCCCAACGAAAATTCTTTTTCCATCATATCATAATAAGGAAATAAGTGAAGAAACTTTAATTGAAAATGGTGTTATTATGCCTACAAGAGATTGGCGTAGAGGCTGGGAAGAAATAGAAAAAATCCTTTTAAAAAGGTTAGAAATGAGGAAAAATCATGAATAAAAAAATAGGTTTAGTATTATTATCATTATTACCAAGTTTAGTCTTTGCTTCATCTAGTTCTTCTCTAAATTTTGGTGAAGCATTCTTAATAGAAAACTTTATGACAATTTTTATGAGTATTTTTGTTATATATCCAATAGCAAAATATTGCTCTAAAGATGGAAATGTGAAATCTTTATTTATTAAATTATCTGTTATAAGATATGTTTTGTTAATATTTTTTGATATATTTATAAGTACTGACATAGCTTTGTGGGATTTTATGTTTGTATTTATAGGGGCTTTTATAGTTGTTCCAATATTAGCAGTTGCAAATAACAAAAAGTCTACAGTAGTGGCAACATCAAGCAATATTACTCAATCTAGCAATGTTAAACTTGCATGTGCAAATTGTAAAACAGAAATAACTGTTGATGATAAATTTTGTCCAAATTGTGGTATGGCAATAGAAGGAAATAATATAGAAGTTTCTGCTTCTAAGAAAAATATTGTAACTCCAAGCAGTTTTGATTCTATTTACAGCAAACCTGAAGAACAAATGTTAGAAAGTTTCTTACAAAGTGAAATGAAAAAAGCTAAAATCAACAGCAAAACAGATTTAATCCCAAAGGATGTGTTAAAAAGAAAAAATATTATGTTTATAATTCTTAGTTTATTAACATTTATTTTTATATCTATGATATTCTTCCATGTTGGAGTTATTTATTGTTTGATTGCCATTTTTATAATATTTATATTTTATAAAAAATCAAATTCTTATAATTTAATGAAATTTTTAAAAAAAGAAGTTAAATCTAGACCACAAGAGGATATAAGTAATATTGTTATGAATGTTAAATTATCCTTTATTAAAGATAGTTCTAAAAAAGTTTTGTTTGGTGGTTTTATAGCAGTTTTATTAATTTCTTCAATTGTTTATTTCAAACCACATATTTTATATGAAAAGTCTGAAAACGGATATACAGTTAGATTTTATACAGTTGGTATAACTAATTTTACATCAGTTAACATTCCTGAAAAACATAATGGAAAAGATATAATTGGAGTACGTGGTCAAGTGTTTAAAAATATGTATACTTTAAGAACAGTGAGTTTACCTAATACTATAACGGAAATAAGAGGCCAAGCATTTGAAAATGATATCATGTTAAAGAATATAAATATACCGAATAATTTAACTTATTTAGGAGGAAGTGCTTTCAAAAAATGTAGATCACTTAAAACATTAACTCTTCCAGATACTTTATCATATATTGGAGGAGAAGCATTTAAAAATGCTACATCATTAAAAAGCATAAATTTACCATCTAGTCTAAAAGAAATAAGAGGTAACACTTTTGAAAATGATAAAAATCTTACTATGATAAAAATTCCCGATACAGTTACAAGAATCGGTGGACATGCTTTCTATGGATGTAAAAGTTTAAGCAAAGTTGATCTAAGTGAAAATAGTAAATTAAAAGAGATTGGTTCATCAGCATTTAGATTGTGTGATTCACTTAAAGAAATAACTATACCATCACTAACTTCAGTAAACTCTAGAGCATTTAAAGAAAGTCCAACAAAGGTTAAAAAATTTGGTGAAATTGATTATGGATCTTTAGTCGATGAGAATAAACACAAATATAAAACATTTATGTATATAAGAGTGGGAGAAACAGAAAAAGTATCTAGCTATCAAACTGATACTAAGATGTATCAAAATGATGCAAGATTAACTTTAAAAAGTATCAATGTAACTGCAAGTGGAAGTGAATTTACTTTAGAATATAAAGATTTAACTACTACTAAAGAATTTAAATTGAACAAAACTATATCTAATATGGAAATAACTGACTCTCTTGATGTTGAGGTCTCTGCAAGCTATAATTTTTCATCATCAGCAGGTATTTCCCTAAGTGTATATTATGACTAGTGGTACTATGAATTATAAATATATACATTTGTTGTATGTCCCAACATTAGCTTGCAATATGGGATGTAAGTATTGCTATTTAGAGGAAAATACGGTTAGTCAAGGAAATATGAATCCTTTAAATACTCTAGAATATGCTATAAATAAATTTAAAAATAGTGGTGTAGTTCCTTTCAATATATCTCTTCATGGAGGAGAAGTAACAACTTTATCAAAAAGTGCTTTTCACGACATTATAAAATACATAAGTGAATATTACAAAGAAAATAAAGACTTAATTGAAAGTGCTGGATTCACTGTAGGAAATCCACATATAAAAACTAATTTATACAGTTTAGATAAACATATTGATACAATTAAGGAATACAATGTTTCTATTTCTGGAAGCTTAGATTTACCCTTATCCTTACATGATCAATATCGTCTAACTAAAGGAAATCAAAAAACGTTAAAAAAAATTTTAGCAAATATTGAACTTTTAAAGGATATTCCAAATAAGAAAAAAGTATCAGCAACTATATTTAAAGAACATTATGAACATTTAGATGAAATAGTTGAGGATATAAAATATTTAGATGAATTTACTTGTTTAGATATGAATGATTTTAATTTTATGATAGGTTTTGATTACAATTCATGTGGATTATTACATCCTATTACCGAAGATGAACAAGTGAATTTTTACGAAAAAATGCATGAATGCTTTGATGGAACTACATTAGATGCTGGTGTAAACGGACCATGGTTTAATGAGTTTGGACCAGGTTATTGTACCAACTGTGATAATTGTGGAGAAAAGTTTTTCTTGCTTGAAGTAAATGGAGATATTTATTCATGTGTAAGAGGACAAAAACAAAAAGATTACTATTATGGGAACATTTTTAAAGATTCAGTTGAAAATATTTTAACAACTGCTAAAAATAAGATGTTTTTAAATCATAACAAAGAACCATTCAATGATGAATGCTCTAAATGTGGCTATTTATATTTATGTAAAACAGGATGCCCTTTTGTAAAAAATACATATCAAACCAATAAGAGTTATACGTGTAAGTTACAACAAAAAATGTATGAAGATCGTGGATATGAAAAAGACCCTGCAAATGATGAATTTGTTTATCAATACGTTAGCAAAATGCGTACAACAGATGTAAGTAACTATATTCCAAAGGATAATGATGATAATTCACTTGCTAATCTAATTAAAAAGGATAAGAGATTAAAATACATTTACGATGATTCGTCCTTTATTCTTGATGTTGATGGAGTAGAATATAATTTATCCTCTCAAATATTAAATGTCTCTCGAGAGTTTGTATATTTAACAAAAGAATCTAAAATGAAAATATACATGAAAAAGAATATGATTGAAGAAGAATGTGATTATCCAGAAAACAACGCCCTTTATATTATGATTCTAAGTGGAAACTTAGTAACATATGGAGATGAGGGACGAACAAAACAAAGACATGTAAACACAACTCAAATTTTTAAAGGAGTACTTGATAATATTCAAAGTGATAAAGAAGGCTACTACGTATATGATATAAGCAATTTGATTCACGAATATAAAGATTTTTATTCAAAGGAAAATCCCAACAATATTTTCTTTACAACAACATCTTTAAGAGAATATCATTACTTAAAACAAAAAAATAATGCTTATTACCATTTAGCAGCAATTAATTTACCATTTCAAAATATGGAATTTATTTATATAGATGAGGAGTTATAAAAATGAAAGAAGAAGCAAAAACATATGAAGAGTTAATTAGAAAAAAAAGATGTATAGATATAACAAAATATTATGAGCTTGATGAAAACGATTTAGAAACTATCTATAATTTTTTAAAAGAAAATAAAGAGGCTGTTATTAGAGGCGGAATAGAAAATTTAGTGTTAACTTGTAAGGGTAAAGAAAATCAAATAATAGTTTCTAGAAAAAAAACTTCTACTATAGATGGAGTAACAGTTAGCAATAATTTATTTAAAATTATTCCACACTATACACCTTCAAGTGGAGGCAGTTATTCTAGTGGTGGTTCTTCATCAAATAATAATAACAACAATAACAACAACAACAATAATAATTAGGAGGAAGTATGGTATTTATAGTAGATGAATTTCATAAAAAACAACTTGATAAACATAAAATAAATATTAAAACAACATACATATCAGCGGATAAAATTCTAGAGAGAAACACTGATGGTAAAAAAAATGATGATGTAAAAAATGGTATAAGAGCTAGAAAAGATTATTATATAAATGGTTCCTTAGTCCATACTGAAACAAAGTTTGATTCTAGAATAACTTATACATATATATCAGAAGATTTATTAAATAATAATTTTAAATGTGTTAACTGTGGAATGTCTAGTGATTTAAACACTTTTATTGATGGGTGTCCTTATTGTGGAACAAACTATAACTTAGAATATACTGATAAAGATTTGGGAAGTAAATACCATTATGATTTAGTGTTAAAAAGTAATCTTTATAGAATAATAACTTATTTTGTGGATTTAATTATAAGTATAATTTTGTCTTTTATCTACATTAAAACAACTTCTAGAACTTTTAATTCTTACGATATATCAAAAGTTTTTATCTTTGGTTTCATCTTATCTTTAGTTTTATATTATGTATTTTATTTAATGGATGCATATATAATACTTGGACCAATAAAGAACTATAAGGATAGAATTAATAGAGAACAAGAAGATTTTTGGACTTCATCAAATATAGATAAAAAAACATTTTTCAACAATTTAAATTATGAAATAAGAAAAAAATATTATAGCAATGAAAATATCATTGATTATGATATTTTAGATTATGATAAATTTACTAATTATGAAAAGAACAATAAAATACATGTTAAAGTTAAAGTATATTTAAGAGTTATTTATCTTATAAATGGAAAAATAAAATCAAAATACATAAAAGATGAATTTATTCTTGTAAGACATAATGAAGAAGTAGAAAATATATCAAAAGGAACAAATATGTTAAGATGTCATAATTGTGGCTCAACATTAAATGTAAATGATGAAGCATGCTCTTATTGTGGAACAAAAATAAAATATTATCAAGAATGGATGCTTGAAAAGTAACATAGATGTTACTTTTTTTTGATTTTTAATTTTGTCGACATTTGTCGGATGTATTGACAAGAAAAATTAAACATATATAATACAAGCTCGAGAAGCAGGGTAAGATGCTTATCACTTCCAAACTAGAGGCTAAATATTCAGGGTTTTGGTTAATGGAGTACAAGAGAAAGTGATATGATATGTTTAAAAAATCATTTAAGCAAGATGTATTAAATGTTATTTTTATAACTATCATTTTTATATTGTTAATAATAATTTTAAAATTATTTATACATAAAAAAGCATCTTTATTCTACTGAATAAGGATGCTACAACACAATAAGTGGTAAGCATCAGCCTCAAAGATGACTTTTGCTTCTCACTAAATAAAATATAACATTTTTTAAGATAGATTACAACAATATATAAAAGTAAACTTTACACAAACTAAAAACAGAATGTTTACTCTATAACAAATAAACTGTATAATTTGAATATAATAAGTGTGCAATAAGAAATCAAAAGTTGCACTAAAATTATATTTAACGATTGTAAAATTAATCATATTGGGGGGATTTGAATGAAGAATGAGATAATTTTATTTGAAAATCAAAATGTTAAATTAGAAGTTAATATGAAGGATGAAACTGTATGGTTGTCTTTAGAACAAATGGCAAAACTTTTTGATAGGGATAAATCGGTAATTTCTAGACATATCAAAAATATATTAGAAGAGGAATTAGATGATGCAGTTGTTGCAAATTTTGCAACAACTGCAAAAGACGGAAAGAAGTATCAAATCGATTATTATAATTTAGATATGATTATAAGTGTTGGATATCGTGTAAAAAGTAAAAATGGTATTATATTTAGAAAATGGGCTAATAAGATCTTAAAAGACTATTTGTTACAAGGTTATGCTTTAAACAAAAAAAGATTAGAATATTTAGAAAAAACAATTAAATTAATAGATATTGCCAATAGAATTGATGAAGGGCTAGAAAATAAAGATGCTAAAGAAATCCTAAAAGTAATAGGGAATTATTCAAAAGCCCTTGATCTTTTAGACGATTATGACCATAGAACTCTAGTAAAACCTAAAGGTAATGATAGTAAAAAAAGAATAAAATATGATGATTGTTTAGATATTATTAGTAAATTAAAATTTAACGAAAAAAGCGATATTTTTGCTATTGAAAAAGATAGAGGACTAGAAGCAATTATAGGTGATATTTATCTAACATTTGATGGAAATGATGTATATAAAAGTGTAGAAGAAAAGGCATCCAATTTTTTATATATGATTGTTAAAAATCATGTTTTTGTAGATGGAAATAAAAGAATAGCTGCAACAATGTTTATCTACTTTTTAAACTTTTATGATATTTTGTACAAAGATGGTAAACAAGTTATTGATAACAACGCTTTAGCTTCATTAACCTTAATGATTGCCGAATCTAATCCAAAAGAAAAAGAAGTTATAATTGATTTAATTATGAATTTCCTAAGTTAAAAATGGTTTGGTAGGATCTTTTAAGTGAACTATTAAACGAGTTCAGTAATTAAGTAATTTATAAAGAACATAACAATTAGTAGGAAAGTTGTGATAATTAGAAGAGCAAAACAGGCTGATATTGATAAAAATTTATATATCGAAGGCAACGATGAAATACATAAGTTTGCAAAAGATAATGATTGCAAGAGGGTTGAGTTTAACTGTTGGAACTTCAATTCTGATGCTCTTGAATTTTACAATAAACTAGGATTTATAGAGCAGAGAATTGTATTTGAAAAAGAAGATAAAAAATAATTTTTTTTTTTAAATTTTAGATGTTATAATAAAACTATACGAAGGAGAAATGAAATGAGTAGAAATTTAAAAATATATTTTGGAGGATCTATAAAAGGTGGCAGATCTAAAGTTGAAGATTATAAAAAGATAGTTGATTATTTAAAAACTATAGGAACAGTTTTAGATGAACATGTTGCCGATCCTAATTTACAAGCTTCTGGCGAGTCGATTACTTCTACTGAAATCTATAATCGTGATGTCAGCTGGATTAACGAATGTGATATTTTAATCGCAGAGGTAACAGTTCCATCACTTGGGGTTGGTTATGAAATTGAATATGCTGAATCATTAAATAAAAGAATCATTTGTCTATATCAAAATGATGAAAGCATTTCAGCTATGATTAAAGGAAATAATTCCATAACTCATATATCATATGATGATGTTGACGAACTACTAACTAAACTATCTACATATTTTAATTAGAAGTATACATTGTATGCTTTTATTTTTATGTGTTATATTAAAAAGGGTGTAAAAATGGATAAAGAAAACATAATCAAAAATTTAAAAAATAAAAACATTTGGTTTGAATTAGAGGAGCATCAAGCTGTATTTAATATGGGTGATTTGGATGAGGTGAATTTAAAATATAAAAATCGTGATGCTAAAAATATTTTTGTAAGAGATGATAAAAAGTTAAATTATTATTTAATTACGATTAAAGGTGATAAAAAAGTTGATTTAAAACAATTTAGAAAAAGTTTTAACACGCGTAATTTAAGTTTTGCATCAGCTGAAGATTTGATGAGTATTTTAAAACTTATTCCTGGCTCTGTAAGTCCTTTAGGTATATTGAATGATGAAAAACTAAAAGTAAGATTTTTTATAGACAAATTTTTCTTAAATGATAATGGTATAATTGGAATACATCCAAATGAAAATACAGCAACTTTATGGATAAAAACTGAAGATTTAATTGAAATCATAAAAAATCATGGAAATACAGTAGACATAATTGACTGTTAAATTTGCAATTTTTTTATAAAAGAGTATAATAACAAGTCCTGGAGGGGAAAATATGCCAATAGAAAATATAAAAATTATTAGAGATGGTGAAATAATTCAAACAACCGGTATAGATGGATTATTACTTGAAAAAGTCGGTATTTATGAATATTTAAATTTAACAAAAAAAATATATGAAGGAAAGTCTTTAACTATTCAAATAAAAGATTCTACAAGTGTTACGTATGCAGTTTATAAAGAAGAAAAATTATCTTTATTAAAAAAGATAGTAACCAAGTTTAATAAAGAATTTTCATTACAATATGAAAAAGATGTTGGACTTAAAATCAGTACTGAGGATATGAGTAAGCTTAGTGATGAAGAATATTCATTTTTATCAAAAGAAACTAAAAGTTTTAAAAAAGGATTATATCAAATAAAAAATTATTTTGATCAAAGTGATTTGGAAAATAAAGAAAGTGGAATAAGCCGTTTATTAAATTTTTACTATGTATTTTATAAACAATGTATAACTACATTTGATGAGGAAACAAATAAGCGTATTCAAGAAATGTCAGCCTTATTAAACTACTTAGGTGTTAATGTTATAGGAACAGAATTTAATTATAGCCTTGATAAACAAAGCGATTTAATAATTTCTCAAGAACTTCAAACATTACTTGAAGAATCATTTTATATTAACATTACAAAACCTGAGTCATTGGATATGACAGATGAGCTTATATATATCGATACTTTAAGAAATTCAATATTTGACCAACTACCAAAAAATATGGATTTCTTTGGTCAAGTATGTTCTTTAAACAAATATTTATATAATGCAATATTAACTGAAAATCAAGATCAAATACTTGAAACAGTTTCAGAAATACTAAAAATAAAAAAAGCATAAGAGTGGTTAAACTATTAACCATTTTTTTATTATGTAAAATTTGCAATGAAAGTGTAAATATGATAAAATACAACTTCGAAAGGGGTTCTTTATGGAATATTTTAGTAAAAAGGACATAATAAATTATGCTTATTATATATTGAATACTGCTAAAATGGAAAGAATCGATATAGATGGTTCAACGTATCATCATAACACTGATTATTAAGCAGGGATTTGGGTAGTTGCACATGGAATTTTGTCGATGAGTTCATTAAATAGGATTGGTCTAGCTAGTTTTAGTGAGGATGAACTAAAAAAGTATTCCGATATAGAATCTCATGTGAATGGCATAGACAATGTCTCTTTATCAGTTGCTGGGTTACAAGATTTATATAAAGGAGAAGAAGAGTATGATTCTTCTTCTGTAGATAAATTGGATATTATTGTAGATAGCAGTATTAAAGCTTTTAGAAACTCTACACATTACGGAAACGAGTTCTTATCTAGAGGTGATATTCATCCAAAATACATAAAATCAATAGATGTTAGAATAGAAGAATATTTAAAGAAAAACAAGTTTCTATTTAAAAATTAAAATCCATATTTGGATTTTTTTTATATAAAAAGGTTTTAAAATATAATATAATAAAAAGGTGACTTCATGCATCACTGAATTTATTCTGTGATGATACTTTTAATTGAAGTTTTATAGATATTATTGTTGGGAGTTTATGTTTATGAAAAGTGATACTAAAAATGTAAAAAGATTATTTAATTATTATAAAAAATATCCGACTTTGGTTATACTTGTAATTGTTTTAAATCTTTTATTTGCCTTTATTTCTTTACTATCTCCAATATACGAAGGAAAGTTATTAAGCTATTTTGAAAATTTTGATATAACGAAGATCATCACTGTTGCATTAACTTTAGTAGTAATCAGAATAATTATTGAAATAGTTACTAATTTATGGTCAAGAGTTATTCTTAAATTGAATGCTAGGGTTAACTTTGATTTAAAAAGAGACATGCTTGAAAGTTTAACCAACTTTGAAGTAAAAAACTTTGATAACACTAATTCGGGAATGTTTGTTTCAAGACTTAATAAGGATACAACTGAGTTATCTCAATTATTTGATGATGTAACTGATGATTTATCAGGAATAATTTTAAATATTAGTTTTATTGTTTATGTTTTCTTTTTAAATAAATATTTAGGTATTTTTCTTGCTTTAAATGTAATATTAGTTTATTTATTAACAATTGTAAAATTAAAATATTATAAGAGAGTAAGGAAAGATTATAAGATAAAGGATGATAAAACTGTAGGCTTATACACAGATGTTGTTCGTGGTATAAGAGAGATAAAAGATTTAAATTTAAAAGATACTATTCTTAAAGATGTTAATAGTAAAACTAAGGATTCAATTGATGCGGAAACAAAAAGCATTCACACAAGAAGAACTTGGAATAGATATATCGCTGCTCTTCAACATATTTTAGATTTTATTTTTGTTATTTTATCGGTATATTTTATTAAGAAAAATATGCTAGAGGTTAGTTCATTTTTAATAATATTCCTATATAAGAATAAAGTATTAAATTTAATAACTTTTATAACTGATATGTTAGAAAGATTTGCTGACGGAAAAGTCGCAGCTACTCGAGTTTTTGATATCATATATTATAATACGTTTACTAAAGAAACTTATGGAACAAAAGAAATAAATGACTTAAAAGGAAATATTGAATTTAAAAATGTTAAGTTTAAGTACAACTCCAAAGAGTTATTTAACAACTTAAGCTTCAAAATACATGAACATGAAATGACAGCTATTGTTGGTAAAAGTGGAGAAGGTAAATCATCGATTTTAAAATTGATTAACAAAAGTTATAATGTCGACAAAGGTAGTATCTTGATTGATAACATAGATATCAATGAACTTTCAGAAAAAAACATAAAGGATAATATGTCAATTGTATCTCAAGCTCCATATATATTTAATTTATCAATAAAGGATAATATCCGCTTAGCTCGTCCATCAGCAACAGACGAAGAAATAATTGAAGTATGTAAGAAAGCTAGAATCCACGATTTAATAATTGAAATGGAAGAAGGTTATGATACAGTTGTTGGTGAAAATGGAGTGATATTAAGTGGAGGTCAAAGACAAAGAATCGCGATTGCTCGTGCATTAATCAAAAATTCAAAAATTATTTTATTTGATGAAGCAACAAGTGCACTTGACAATAGCAATCAAGAGAAAATAAAAAAGATTATGAAGGATTTAGCTAAAGATCATACAGTCATAATTGTTGCACATCGATTATCAACTATAGTTGATGCAGATAACATTTTAGTTTTAAGCAACCATAATATAATTGCTAAAGGTACACATAAAGATCTTATGAAAAAATGTGATGAATATAAAAAATTATATGAAGTAGAAGAAAATTAGAAAAGTAATTTAGCATAAAATTGTTAAATTATTTTTTTCGCTTTAATTGTACAGGGCAAATGAGTTATAATTTAATTAAGTAATATACTTTAAAATACAATAAGGAGTGAAAACTATGGAACATTCTGCTTTTTACAATCAAATACAAAATCCTTTAAATGATCAGGATGTACTTTCTAAATTGCTTGATGTTTACGCTACTAGCTTTGGCAGTATGGGAGGATTTTATTAATCTTTTTCAAAACTATATGGCAACGATGGATAAAAATTCACCAATGTATAGTAATATTATAAATGCATTACAAGAACAAAGAATCAATCTATTCGGCTTATCAGCAAATTTAGAAACATCATATAATCCAGAAGATTATGCTGAAATCTTAGATGAACTTGATTTAGAAGAAGAAAAGAATTTGGAAGAAGAAGGGCCGAAATTAAGTTAAAATCTTAAAAATATTGCAATACTAAGAATAATTGAGTATTATAAAAGATACAAGGAGATCATATTATATGGAAGAAATAAATTATAAGAAAATTTTAAAACATTTACTAAAAGAGAAAAAACATGATATTGATAAAATAGAGAATTTAGTTGAAAATTCTAAAAGAAACGGAGAGTCTATAACCATATCAATAAGAGAAATAATTACAGATAATGAGTGGAGTACTGAAGAAAAAGTGAGATTATTGAAGTTGTTTAACTTAGATATCGATATTGTTGCTTTTAAAGATGACTGGATTAAAAATAAGGGTTATTGTTATTATGCATATTATTTAACTGCTATTGAAAATCGTTCTTTAAGTGGTGTAATTGCATTAACACAAGCATCTAAAGATCTGTGGCCTTATTTAATAGATTATTCTGATCAATCTTATAGCAGTGAAAATATTTTTAAAATTATTTTTTGTAAATTCAAGAATGATCAAGATGCTTTAACTGAATATACGAATGCAATTTTAAACAACCTTGACATTGAAGAACGAAAATCTTGTTTTAAAACGAGACATTATGGTTTTTATTTAGATGGTGAATTTGAAGAAAATCTTTTAGCTGCAATTATTAAATTTAATAATCTTAAACTTGTAGAAGATTGTATCGATTATGTTGATGATATAAATCACTATTTACCAGAGGCAGTAGCAACCGGTAATGTTGAAATGGTAAAATTCTTTTTAGACAAAGGTGCAGATATAAATTATGTTGAAAATTCTAAGATTGTTGGAAAAGTAACTCCATTAAAAATGGCCATTGCCAAAAACGATTATGAAATGGTAAAATTTTTAGTTGAAAATGGAGCAAATGCAAGTAAACATTTTAGCAATTTGGCCTTTTCAAGGCGTATAAAAAATTATAAAAAGCCGCATAACTATTTATCCGAATATGAAATAAATGAAGCGAAACATATTGAGACTTCAACAGCTTTAGAATATGCTAGCAAAGCAGAAAAATCTAGTTATATCAATGGTGAAAATCTAAGATTTTTAGGAAGCGGCAGAAGTTTTAAAAATTGTTGTAATTACGGTGATGACTCAAAAGAATTAGAAAATCGTAAGAAAATAATATATTATCTTGAAAGTGAAGCCAAATCGCACTTCAGAGCAAAAATTAATTATGAGGATTTATTATATTTTGCAACAGTTGTAAAAGATGGAGAAGCCTTTAAACGTTATGCTAAAATTATAATTGAAAAAAAGATCGAAGTAGATACAGAATTTTTAATGCGTCTATTCTTTGCTTCAAAAGTTGGAATGAGTAAAAATCTACTTAATTCATTTGTAGAATTTATACATTTGTATGAAAATGATTTTAATCTTAGTATGAGATTATTTGAAATCTTTGAAGATAGTTTTTATAATTCGGGGTTTAACAAAGAAAACATTGATATCTTTGATAGTATTATAGAAAAAGTTCCAGTAGACAAAAGAAAAGATTTAGATTTAATATTATATTGCAAGGATGTTGAGTCTGTTAAGCATTTAGTTAATTGTGGTTTTGATTTAAATCATATAGATAAAGATAAAAACAAAGGTATATTAGATTATTATATGGAAAATGGATGGAATATCAGCAATGACGATGAAATGTTGAACTATTTAATGAAAAATTTAAAAATGCCTAAGAAAGAAAAATCACTTCTTTGTAATGCACTTTTTTATACTAATACAAAAGACGAAGAATATTTTAGTGTAATTAAGGGTAATTGTGGTGATTTACCTGTTTCTGAACAAGAAAATAATTTAAATACATTAGTAAAAAATACGAGTAGAGAAGAGGTACAGGATCCTACTGTATCAGAAATATTTGATTCAAGACTTAATAGATATGATGGATCTTTTTATCCAGAACTAATTTATCAAGTACATAAAGAACTTATGACAAGTTTAGTTGATAAAGGTTTTATTTTATCTTGTAGAGCATTTGAAAGAATTTTTTCTCGTCTTTGTAGAATGAAAAAAGGAAAATATCAAGAGCAAATTGACTTTGATGAATCATTCGCATTCTTATTTGAAGTTTGTGATAGTAATACAGAAATACAAAAAGTAGATTTGGAAGAAAAATTTAATAAAATTCATCAAGCTATTGCTGAGAGAAACTTTGAACGATTCATTGAATCTTTAAAAGAATATAACGAACAAATTAATAATGTTATAGATTTCAAAGAAAATGTTATACCAAAAAAAGTATGTCCAGATTTATATATGGATTACGCTAAAGAAAAGTATAATATTGATTATTTAGCTATCAATAAAAATTCCATAATACCAATCGTCATATCTGCCATAACAGCATTTGGATATGATAAATTAGGCATTATTCTTGAAGCAATTCCAGATTTTAATGTAAATGAAGTTGTTGAAAATGCTGATATAGGATTAAATATTAACACAGACGTAACAGAAATAAAACAATTTGATGAAAAATCTAAACTAACAGAAGATGAAAATTTAAAATTTACTGGTGGTTTATTACAATATGCCGTATTAGTAGATAACATTGATATGGTTAAATTATTGCACGAGCGAGGAGCAAATTTAAGTTGTTTTATCAATAGCAAAGAAGTGACATCAAGTTATGTTAACTCTGAAGATATGAAAAATTATTTAGAAATGTTGATTGGAAAAGATTATAATGATTTTGATTTAAATGTTGCTGAATATGAATATTATATGAGATTAATTGGAAAAACATCTCAAAATGATTCGGAAATACCAGAAGATTCAACTGAAAAAGAACACAAAAAAATCTTAGAAACTGAAGAAACATCAAAAAATTAAGATGGAAAAAAATTCCATCTTTTTTCTATGTTATGCATTACTAAGAATTTAAAATCCAATTGATAATTGCTTTTTTTATTTCATAGTACTCATTTTCTTCAAATTGCATATTCACTATACAAAACTTTTTATTAGCAATATGAGAACAAAACATGCATTCATATAAATTAAAGCAGTCTTGAATAAATAAAGAATTACTAATTTTGTTTGAACAAACAACATTATAACTATTGCTGCAATTTCTTGAATCATCAGTTCTTATACAAAAATTACAAGTACTTGATCTTTGAGAAGCTAAAAGATATTCTGAGTTACCACAGGAATCACAATACACAATGTTTTTGCATTCTCGACAATCGGTACATCTATAAACGTTAACACATCCATAAATCGTATCGCTTTTTATCACATTGATAGAATCGTAAACTCTTTCTGTTGTGGTTAAATTTATAGAATTCCACATATCTATTAATTCTTGAAGATTAGAAAATTCTCTTTTTGGAAGCATCCACCCAATCGTTTTATCTCGTTTTTCCATATTTTCATTTGTAATAAATTTTTTAGAATTTATTGAATCCGCCCAAGTTATTTCATTAGTAGTTGAATCAATAACCTGTTTTGGTATTTTTATATCAAAAGCTACCTTATCTAGTAACTCTTCAAGAGAGTAATTATTGTCTGTATCAAATACATTATTGAATATTTTATCAACAATGTCTAAAGCCAATTTATCATTCATTTATTATCAACCTTTCTAGTAGATGAACTTAGCAATATATCTTTTAGATTAACATTATTGCCAATAGTAAATTTATAATCAGTTTTTAACACATTATTTTTTTCCAATTTATTTGCTTTTTTTATTCTAGGAATACTTTCATAACTAATAGTAGAGGCTTTAAAAGCAGGAAGTAATTTATCGTTTGAATCAATTCTAAGAATACACTCGCGATTGTTTAATTCTGTTAACATCTTAATTTTTTTATCTCTAGTGTCATCAAGCGGTATTTTCATATTAAAATTATCTACTAAAATATTTGCATCCATTTTAGAAACTCTAAAAATATAATAGTTAATAACATTAGCAAAAATTGCATTCTTTAGTTTATCAGTAATTTGACTAAAATATTGTCCAGCTAAAATTAATGAGAGATTATATTTTCTAGCTTCAGCTAAAAATCTACATAATATTGGATTCTCTATAACGGCAACTTCATCAACAATAAATATAATATGTTCATTAAAACTATGATTTTGAATTAAAGATAATAATTGTTGCATAACTAATCCAGAAATGGTTTTAGTAACTTTATCTCCCAGTTTTGTTCTATCCAAAGAAAACAAAGTTAAAAAATTATCGTATATAGTTTTTCTTAAATTATCTTCATTAGTTTGATTGTTAAAAACCGGAATCATTTCCATTTCATCAATAAATGCAATGATAGGGGAAACTGCTTCTCCATATGCTTTGGTTTTTAAATCGTTAAAGTCAGTTAAAAAGAATTCAATAACACTTATTGGTAATTTGTTTTTAAGTTTTTTTATTAAAAAATTTCTATATTCTAATTCTAATAATATTTTTCTTAAATTGCTGAAATTAAAGGAATTATCCAGTAGAAGAACATAGATACTATGTCTTAAAACTCTTTCAAGTTTAGAGTTATATTGATCAGCTATTAAAGATTTAAAAAGTTCAAGTAACAGCTCAGTTGATGAAATAACATCATCAGGATTGTTTATGAATAAATCGATACTATCCAAGGTTGTTTTAAAATCAATCACTCGGCTAATTCCACCTATGTCATCCTCTAATGCCGCATGCGGATCAATTATCACAATTTTATATCTTTGTTTCAGATCACTGTTTTTATAAATATTATTTATAAGTAAACTTAAAAATTTAGATTTACCAGTTCCACTTGCACCTAAAACAACAGAATGTTTATCAAAACTAAAATTATTCTGATTTAGATAAAAATCCCCCTGTAAATAAGGAAATGTATCGATTTTAAAAATAGAAGAGTTTATATCCGTACTAAGCAAATGTAATATTTTATTTATATCTAAATATTTTGGTGCACTTTTAAAAAAATACCTTTTATTATTATCAAAATCAACTGATAAAATATTTGTTGGATTACTCAATAATAACCTGTATTTTTTTGTGTTTCCGTTTTTAGTTAAATAAATAACAATTTTTTTCTTAATATTATTTTTAGATAGTTTCTTAAAAGTTATTTCTATGAAATTGAGTGTTCCCTTATTTTTAATTTCTAGATAGTTTATTATGTCAATAATATTGTTTTCTGTATTTGTAAAAAGCGGTAGGGATAGGTAAGAATAATATAGTTTACTATTTTCAATATTCTTCATTAAAAATGCATTTAAACCATTAATTGTTGCTGGTAAACTACAATCAGATTTTATAAAATATCTTAATTGATTACTATTGTTTTCAATTATTATTTTCCAATTTTTTAATAACCCATTATAATTAGATATAACATTTATTAGATCTTCCCATTCTTTTTTTAAAACATAATTTTTAGTAAGATATATTTCTGATGTTTTATACATAATTTGATACCTCTAGTAAAATAGTATCAAAAAAATAAAATAAAAAACTGACTTTTAGTTTTCAACTTTTGTCAGTTTAATATATTGGAACTAAAAAATCAGTTACACCATCATGATAATATTCCAATTCAGGAGTATTCTTTAAGTTATATTTGCAAGATGGTAAAAATTCTAAGTAAAAGCGGTGAGACATCTCTTGAATATCTTTAGCTTTTTGGGAATTAATTCTAAACATAAGATACTTACTTTCAGGAATAATTACTTTTTTAAAGCCATTAACTTTTGTTTCATAAAGAACATAGTAACCATTACACTTTTCACGAAGATTATCACTGTAAGTAACCATACCATATTTTATATCTCCATATTTCTCTTTATATTTTAGTTCAGTAGCTATAAAAAATTTTGGAGCATCTTCTCCGATTTTTTTATTATCAGTTTTAATACCTAATGCATAAAATATAAACTCTTCTTTTTTTATAATGTTATATTCCAACTCCTGAGTTATAGTTATGTTTTCATTAAATATAATTCTTGGAAAATTTTTGAGCTTGGAAAGTTTAGTTACTTGACTTGGTTTAATACCATGAAAATTTTCAAAAGCTCTTGAAAAAGCTGTTGCACTTTCATAATTGTATTTAATAGCAACATCGATAACTTTCATATTGCTAGTGTATAAATCAAATCCAGCATTTGATAGACGTCTTTTTCTGATATATTCTGAAAGGGAAATATTAGTTATTAAAGAAAAAATTCTTTGCATTGTGTATGAATTTACTCCCATCATTTTAGCTAAAACTTCATATTCAATATTGTTTTCTAAGTTATCATCTATATATTCAGTTATTTTATTTAAACACTTATAAATATTCAACGTAATCACCTATAACCATTTTATCATATGTATGATTGTTTTCTTAAAATAAATTCATTAAAGTATGATATAATGATAATATAAAAAATATTGAATTTTTACTAGTAAACATAGCAAAAAAGTATAATTTAAGTAAAAATTGGTAAATTGCTGAAAGCTATTTGAAATATAAAAATTTGAAGGAGTAAATATGATTGAAAAATTAAAAGAAAAATATGTGTTTTTTGATATAGATGGAACTTTATCTGAATATCGATATAATGATAGATTATATGCAAGTGGGGATTCTGAACTTGGTTGTCAATCTCTTGAAGACTTATTATTTAACGATTTATTTTTTCAGGCAAGGCCTCTTAAAACAATGCAAAAGCTAATTGAAAATTTAAAAAGTGAGAATATTTTTATTTTAGGAGCTGCTGTAACCAATAATGAAATTGAACAAAAATATAGATGGTTAGAAAAATATTATCCAAACATTAGAAAGGAACATATATTTTTTATAAATTCTACTTCATTAAAACCAGAAGTAATACTTGAGTGTTGTAAACATTACAATATCAGTGTAAATGATGTAGCCTTTGTAGATGATAGACTTGATGCTTTAAGAAAAGCCGAGTCTTTAGGTATAAAGTCTTATCATCCTAGTTCTTTTACGGAATAGCTATAAATTAATTTATATATTAAGCAGTTTGTTAAACCTATTAAAGTTTGCACCATCTTTTTTTTTGAATCTATTCTTATTTATTTTACAATCAACTATGATATTTAGGTTAATTTTGATATAATTTTATTAGAAAATTACTTGAATTATTGGAGGCTTACATGGATAAGAAAGAAATCTTAAAAAAAGTTGATATATTATATTTAATGTGGAAGCAAGGAAAACTTGGTGGAGAAGTTATGCCAGAAGATGCAAATCCAGGTTTAGAAAGAAAATCATTAGAAAATTATTTATATTTTACGTTACCAATGGCGCTTAATTATCAAAGAAATTCTTACACATTATGGGAAAATGCTTTAAAAACTTATAATGATGAGCAAACAAAGTTTGTATTTAATCCACAACTTTGTTTAGAAAAAAATTTTGAAGAAGTACAATATGCACTTACTAAATATAAAGTTGCATTGCAAAGCCAAAAGCAAACTGAGATATGGTTAAAACTTTGCTCAACGTTTGTAGAACTATTTGATGGAGATATTAGAAAATTATTTGATGAGCTAGATAATGATGTTGATAAAATAAGAGATTTTATCCAAGTTAAGAACAAAAAGAAATTCCCATATCTTTCAGGAAATAAATTATGCAATTATTGGTTATATGTGATTTATCAATATACAGACCGAAACTATACAAACATAGAAAACTTAACTGTTGCGCCTGATACACATGTTATAAAATCAACTCATAAGCTTGGACTTATCAGTGACAAAGAATTTACAAGTCCAGATGTCCAATTAATTGTAATTGATAAGTGGAATAAACTATTTAAAGGAACTAAATATAAGCCAATAGATATTCATACAGCTTTATGGTTATGGAGCAGAAATGGATTTATTGATTTAGATGAAAGTGTATTAAATTCAAACGATATGAAGAATAAAATTAAAGATTCTTATGAACAAAATAATTATTTAGAAAAATATAGAAGAAGAGATTTACTTCCGTTTGAGAAAATGATTTTTGATAAAGTTATAAATTTAATTCCAAAAAATGGAAACGTTTTAGATTTAGGTTGTGGAAATGGATATCCATATGATTATTATTTCTGTTCTAAAGGATTTAATCTTTTAGGTGTAGATTTCTGCGAAAAACATATTGATGAAGCAAAAAAGATAAACGCTTCAGCTTCGTATTTGGTTGGAGACATCGAAACATATAAGATTGATAAACAATATGATTTAATTATGATGTTATTTTCTTTATTACACTTACCAAGAGAAAAACATGAAGAAATACTTCAAAATATTTATAATCATTTAAATGATAAAGGAATTTTACTTCTTACCCTTAGAGATGAAGATGCTGGTATAATAAAATATAAAGATAACTTTTGTAACCAAGAAATGATGTGGAGTTATTACGATTATAAAACTTATATCGATATGCTTTCTAAAATAGGCTTTAAAGTGATCTTCAGTGATAATCAAAATAAATATGGAATTGAAGAAAGTCATAATTGGGTGATTTTACAAAAATAAAATAACAAAAGCAATAAAGAACTGGTTGGTTGCTGAATTTGTTATAGAATAAGGTTAAAAATATATCTGCTAAGCAAAGTGTAATTCTAGATGTTCATGTAAAACGTTAAATAAAAACTCTGCTCAAACGTATAATTCTATACAAATATAAAAAGCAAATATGTTAAAGTAATACCCTTAAAAGATATTTGAAAACTCTAAAGTTTTCAGATAAAATAATTTTTAAATTAACGAGGAGACAATATGGAAGATTTAATAATTGAACAAGATATAGAAAAATATCCATACTTAAAAGAATTAGCAAAATATACAATTTTCACATCAAAAGAAGATGTAGAAAAATTAAAAAATGGTGATACCATCAATATTGATAATCAAGATGTATCGATTGAATTTTTAAAAAGAATTTTAAATAATGATTTATATTTCGAATATGCATTAAAATACTTTAAAGGTGATATAAATACTTTTCAAGTTACTTACATTATAAATGGAGATATAGGATCCCTAGTTCTTTATAAAAAAAATACTATTATAAAAGCTATTGAACATCTCGTGTCATCGAGGCAAATAATTTTAAATCAAGTAGAACAAGAAAGATTAAATAGTTTAAGAAATAGTATTTCTTTTAAAAAATTTTTAGAGGAATTTAAAAGAGATAATTATAATATAAATATCGATGGAATTGAATATTTTATACCTGTTGAACAAATAAGATCCTTTATGCAGTTACCTAATAAACAATTTGACAATCTATGTTCAAATGTAGAAATACAAGAGATAAATGGAGTTAAAAGAGAATATTTTATCTATGCGGCATTTAATTTTTTTAGAGAAAATGAAATATTAGAAGAATATTTGCTACCTGATATTATTGTTAATCATTATAATGGTATAAAGTCATTACAAAAAATAGATTTACAAGCTATAAATAAACATTTAGAAACTACTGATACTCTATATCAAAATGTTCAAATAGATAATGATTTAGAGAACAAAATTTTTTGCGGATTACCAAAAGATTCAACACTTTTAGAAAAGGCAATTTATATTTATATAAAAATGTGTAAGTTATTGACATATGATGAAGAATATTATGCAGTTAATCAAAAAGGATATGCCGCAATAAAACACAAGGATACAGAACACGTTTCGGCGGTTACACTTGAAAACAACCGAGTTGTATGTTATGAATTTAATTTGATATATACAAAATTGTTGGATAAAATAGGAATACATTTTAGTAGTAATTATAAGAGTTTGTTTGATGAGGATTATGGATCTGTTCATGTAAGTTTAGATTTTAGAGCAGGAAAATTTTTAGTCACCGCCGATTCTGTAACGTCAATTCTTTTAGGAGACATTGCGCAAGCAAAACTTAATCAACCTTTAATTGGGATAAAATGTATTAATAGAAATTTGCAAACTCAACAAGAATTTAAAGAATCACTTAGTAGAATGTATCAATTAATTGCTAGTCAAGAAAAAAAACTAACTAAGAGTTCTCAAGTTGAACATACTCAAACTTTAGATGAGTTGTTGGATGAATATTCTAAGTCTACAGATAACATTCAAGAAATAAGTTTAAATGAAAGATTAGCTATATTAATAGATAAGGTAAATTCTACTGAAATGGTTGGAATTGATTCATTATCATATATCATACAATTAGAAAAAATATTATTTACTCCTGAACAAATAGGTAAGAATATTGCTTTTACTATTGTTAGAAATAATATTCCTATAGATGATAGTAAGATTGCCATGGCAAGTGCAATATTTACATTGAATGAACAAGGTTTCCAAGAAAAGCCAAATCAAAATATCTATTATTATTTTAATCCGAATAGTAAGCTTATTTCTATAACCAAAGAAGAACTACAAAATAGATTTAACGATAAAGTATTTGAGTATATTCTTGAAAAAGATCCAAGAATTCCAGGTATAAATGAAAATGGAGAATTGAAAAAATGATTGAAGAGTTAAAAAATATTAATGAAAAATACATTGAAGAATATAAAGAGAATCCTAAAGAATTAAAAAAATATGAAATAATAAAAAAAATATTAAATGAAAAAGACTGTTTTTTAAAGATGAATATAGAATATGCCTATGCGATTTTAAGAGATTTAAAAATCCCTGATGATCAAATTAGAAATGTGTATCTTGAATTGATAAGCATTAATTGAAAGATAAGATTTTAATTATAGGACACTTACAAATTTGTTGAATTAGATAGGAAGATGAATATGAATTTTATATTAGCACAGATATTTGCTTTTCTTTCATCGTTATGTTTATTATTTAGTTTTTGGCAAAGAAACAGAAAGCAAATTTTATTCTTTCAGGTATTGGATAGTTCTTTTGATATATTACAATATTTCTTATTAGGAGCTTATACAGGAAGTTTAATAAGTTTATTAGGAGCAACTAGAGCTTATACTTTTTCAAAAACAAATAATCGCTTTTTTCTAATATTATTTTTGATTTTATATACGATAAGTAGTTTGATTACATATAATGGTTTTATGAGCATTATTCCTTTAATAGCAGCTTTAACTTATACAATAGTAACTTGGAATAAGATAGAAAAAAATATCAGATTATTTTCTATCTTGGTATTTATTTTGTGGTTTATTTATGACATTTTTGTTAAAGCATATGTAAGTTCTATTACAGATATTGCCTTGATAATATCAAATGCTATAGCTTTTTATAATTTAGATATAAAAAAGAAAATATTTATAGAATGAATATAGTTATTAACAAAATTAAATTATTTGTAATAAATTCATTAAACATATGAAAAAAATACAGGTATATGTAAGTTTGGCAAGAATCATTGAAAATTATTTATACTGAAAAAACAGCAATGGATATTGTTCGATTGTTAAATAAAAGCAGCTGAAAAAAGGAGAAATTATGAAAAAAACAATACTAATATGTGGACTTATAGTTTTATTATTAACTGGGTGTAGTACTTCTACAAAAGAAAAAACAACTGATATTCATTCTTTTGAAGGAACTATAGTGGAATGTGAACAAAAATCTATGATTGTATGTCCAAACGAAAGTGAAGACGAGTACAAGTCAAGCGATAAATTTAAGATTGATTATGTTGATGGTTTTGATTCATGTAATGTTGGAGATGTAGTTAAAATAACTTATGAAGGTGAGATAAATGAGATCTATCCAGCACAAATTGGTGTAACCAATATAGAATTAAAATCGTCAGAAAAAAACAATGTTTTAAAAAAAATCAATTCTATCGTTGAAAATGGTCCCATAATGTCATCTAATCCTTTCGATTATATTAAAGCAAGTCAAAAAATTTATGATGAATTGTTAGATAAACCTGAAGAGACATTCAGATATGCATTCAGTGATTTAATTCAATCTTATGAAAACAATAAAAGTGATTTAATAAATTATATTGAAGCATTATTATGCAGAGAAATAAATACGAATTTTAAATATGATTTTGAATCAGCATCTGACTATGTAGAAAAATATAAAGAATTTTTATCAACAGATTATAAGTCTTTTAATAAATATGATATTTATGCTAAATTAATACTGAAGTGAAACATAAGATAATAAATTTTTTTGAAAAAGAGTTAAACATTGTTTAAAATAAATATTAATTTAGGTTGAGAGGATTTGATAAAATGTATTTTCCCAAGGATATGACTTCTCAGTATTTCTTGCTTGATACATATATAGGTTATTTTATACAAGCATTACCAATATGTTTATTTGTTGGAATAATTTATTGGTTTATAAAACTTAAAAAAGATAAAACCACAACTGTTAGTCAAAAAATATTTTCATGTATTTTTGTTTGTTATATTACGGGTCTTATTTGTTTAACTATTGGCCATGGTTTAATGAATGAGTTATGATGTATAATCATTTATCATATTAATTCAGGAAATTCAATAAACTAGTTTAATGGCGACTTTAATTTTACTTTAGATTTTATAAATAGTGTTAATGTAAAAACAATTGGTAACATATTAATGTTTTTACCATTTGGTATCTTATACCCATTATCACAAAAAAATACGAAATGAAAATATACAATTTTAAAAGGAATATTATTGGCTTTAATTATTGAAGTGTTACAGCCAATATTTTGTAGAGCTTTTGATCTTAATGATATCATTTTAAATTCATTAGGTATACTGCTTTCTACAACCATTTTTATGGTTATTAAAAATACAATTAAAAATAGGGAGGAATAATTCATATGCAATACATATATAATTATTTTAAAGATTGGAATTTGTTTGAAAAACTCTACTTATTTGTTGGGATAGTAGTAGGAATTCTAACATCTATAATTTTTAATGGAACAATAATAGATTCATTATATACTATTACGTATTTAACAACAGCAATTTTAATATCTAAAGGTAAAGTAGAAAGTTATTTTATTGGAATTATTAGTGTTTTCTTTTATGGAATAGTGTCATATAATCAAGGATACTACGGTGAATTATTAATAACAATTTTTTTGACATTTCCAATGATGATTATTGGTATCATTAGTTGGCTAAAACATCAAGATAAAGACGAAGATGTTGTTATTATCAGTTCATTATCAAAAAAGGAAATAGTTTTTGCTTTTTCTTCTCAATTAATATTATTTTGGGTATATTATTTTTTACTTAAAGCATTTAATACAGATTTGCTTATGATAAGTTCTCTATCAATAGTGACAAGTGTATTAGCTACTTATTTTGAGGCAAGAAGAAGTGAGTTATCATTATTTTGCTATGTAGCAAATGACTTAATTCTTATAACTCTTTGGATGATTCCTATAATTAACGGAGATACCTCATTAATTTCTGTTCTTATAGGTCCGATGCTTTTACTTGTAAATGATATTTATGGAAGCTATAACTGGAAACGTTTAAAAGATATTCAAAAAGGAAAAGGGATAGAGTAAAAAGTATACTGATGTCATTAAAAGATGTTTTGTGGGCTTCAAACTTATTAAATGTCTTTTTTTTATTTAATTAATTTTTTTCTATGTTATAATCATAAATAAATATAGAAGGTAAATTGCTATATCTCACTTTATGTCCTGTAATCATATTTATAATAATTATACAATTTAGTTATGAAAGGAGAACATTATATGAATCAAGAAAAAATAGGTAAATTTTTATCACAACTTCGAAATGAAAATAATTATACCCAAGACGAAATAGCTGAAATATTAAATGTTAATGTTAAAAGTGTAAGTAGATGGGAAAATGGAAAAAATTTACCGGATCATTCTATTATTTTAGAAATATGTAAAATATATAATATATCAGTTAACGAATTTTATGAAGGACGTAAAATAAATAAATCAAAAAAAATAAAACAATTATTAATATTTTATTTTTCAGTTAGTTTTACAGGAATTATTATTTTACCCTGTTTAGGATTAACTGCTCCAACATTTATTATATGTGCAGCAATAATTCCGATATTTGCATTAGTGGATTTATTATCATTGATAATCACAGGAAGTGATATACCTCAAATAACTTTTTATTTGGGTAATTTAAATTTACATCCATTAGTAGCTTTTCCAGTATCAGTCATATTAGCAATTGTTATGTTTATTATTGGAATGTATATTTGGAAATTATTAATAAAATATATTAAATATGTGTCAAATAAAAAGAAAAAATTATATATGAATAATTAAGTGTGATCATTGTTTTGCGTTTCAAATAGCAATAATTAAACTGGTAATAAATTTAATCAGACTCTAGTTATTTCCTTCTTTAAATGATATAATATCTGCTATAAAGAACTGTTGTTTAGGAGAGAATGTATGAACTTAAGACAGGAAATAGAAAATTATATACCTTTTGATGAACAAGAAAAAAAAGATAAAGAGCAGTTTTTAAGATTTATTGATACATTTGATGATGTTTTAACTAGGGATAATATTTTTGGACATTTTTCAGCATCTGCATTTTTAGTAAATAAAAAAAGAAACAAAATGATAGTTGTCTATCATATAATTAACGATGGTTGGATTTATCCAGGTGGACATGCAGATGGGGATGATAATCTTTTATCAGTCGCAGTTCGTGAAGTTGAAGAGGAAACAGGTCTAAAAGCAAAAATATTAGATGAAAATATATATGCAATTCAATCTGCACCTGTCAAAGGACATATAAAAAGTGGAAAGTATGTTTCGTCACACATTCATTTTGATGTTTTGTATCTTATGGAAGCTGATGATAGAATTCCATTAAAATATAAGGAAAATGAGTCAAAGGGTGTAAAATGGATTAGTTTTGAAGAAGCGGATGACAAAACAATGTGTGATTTTATAAGACCTATACATAAAAAAATAATTGAAAAATTAAAGTCTAAATAAAAAACTCGTTTTTATATGAAAAATGAGTTTTTTGTATACAATGGACTATAATTAGCCTTAGGGAAAAATTATAGATTACCTTTTAATTTTTTTATCTTTTCAAATTTTACTTTAGAATATTATTATTTCTTTCCATCTAATCACAAAGTATAAATAAATGAAAAAAAGTTTTAAATCTGTGATAGAATATAATTAAAGTATAAAAAGTTTATTTGAGTGTGCAATACTTGTATAATTTAGTAGCTATATCAGATAAGAGTCGATAATATACGAAGTTAGTTGATTAAAATGTAAAAATTATTTAACTAATTTGAGAATTTAACAAAATACTTGTAATTATTGTTAAACACTTTTAAAATAAATGATAATAAGGAGACGAAATAGAATGAAAATATTTTTATGTGGCGGAGGTTCTGGGCAACAAACAATTGCAACAAATAAGAGACTAAATGAAGTTATAGATCACAATAAGCCTATATTATATATTCCACTTGCTATGCAAAGTGAAAGTTATCTAAGTTGTTATGAATGGATTAAAGGAGAGCTAAAGGATGTTGATGTTCCAAATATAGAAATGGTTACTTCTGCTAATGATTTGTTTGACAAAAATCTAGAAAATTATTCTGCATTATTTATTGATGGTGGAAATATATTTAAATTACTAAATGATTTAAAAGATAGTGGTTCATTTGAAAAAATAAAGGAATTTATCGAAAATGATGGGATAGTTTTTGGAACAGGTGCCGGTGCTATGATTTTAGGACAATGTATCGATACTTGCAAATATACTGATAAAAATGAGGTTGGTCTTCAAGACTTAATGGGATTTGCCTTAATAAATTACTTTTCCATTTTATGTGATTTTCCAAGTCAGGATGCCGAAAAAAATGAATTAAATAAAAATTATTTACATGAAAAAAGTCCTCCTTTCTAAAAAGAGAACTTTTTAAGTTTTATATAAAAATAAAAACTTACGAACTTTTAAGTCCGTAAGCTGATTTCAAATGGAGCCCTTAAGGTTCTGGTAAAACAACCATTAAAAGCAATAATTATAGGCAGTAATAACTACTAACTAAAATTAGCATAACATGATTTCAGTAAAATTAACCAAAATTTTAATATTTTAAGTAAATAAAATGATATAATATAAACTGAAAGACAAATAGTAATTTGAAAGTGAGATGAATTTTCTTGATAGAGATAAAGTTTAATAGTGATGAAAAATTTGATAAATTAATAAGTACAAATTTACATGCATACAATAGAAATAAATGTGAATGGATAAAAGAAAATACAGAGGTTAAACCATCTAAAGATAAATATTACAATTATGGAGTTTATGAGAACAATGAATTAATAGGAGGAGCAGTGGGAACTATAATATTTGGGTGGTATTTTTTAGAAGAATTATGGGTTGATGAGAAATATAGAGGAAAAAATATAGGAAGTACACTTATAGAAAAAGTGGAAGAATGTGCAAAATCAAATCGAGCATTAGGTGTAAGAATGGAAACTTGGAACTTTCAAGCAAGAGGATTTTATGAGAAAAAAGGTTATAAAGTATATGCAACATTTGAAGATTGTCCTCCCGGAACAATAGACTATCTTTTAAAAAAAAGATTTTAAAATAATAATAGAAATTACAATTTATAATTTAAATTATTTGTTAATTAATATTATTATTTCAGTAAAGGGTATGGGAATTTCATATATAAGAATTTGTGTGTGAGTACAAATTCAGTGCTGGCTAGACATAAATTTTATTCCCATATTCAAAAAAACAAAAAAGAGGATTAAATTATTATGATAATTTTTTCTTCTTTTTTTATATTATTTATTATAAAAAAACTTACGAACAATTAAGTCCATAAGTTGATTTTAAATGGAGCCTTAATTATACACGTTTACGAAATTAAGACTATAAGATTTGATTAAATCTCTCTGATAAATCAATTATATCATTTTCCTATATATTTTCGAGGGAGTATGGAAAAATTTTGATATTTATAGTATAATAAATCTGTAAATTAACTTTAATTTTGGGAGGATTATCAATGGGAAAAAGTATAAAAATCAAGGAACTAGATGATTTGCAAAAAAAGTTGAAAAATATGCAGAAAACATTGAAAAAGTATGATGGTGAGCACCAATTAATTCTACCATATTCTCAAGAAGAATGGGATAAAATGACTGAATATGAACAAAATGAAGCTATTGAAGAAGCCAAAAATAAATATATTGAACAAATAAAAAAGGATTTATTTAAATAATGTGGGATCTTATAAAAGACAATTGGATTGCTCTTGTTGCTTTAATAATATCAATAATTTGCTTCTTTAAAGATAATATTAAAGACATTATAAAAGTTTGCAAAAATAAGAAGATTAATAATTCCGCTGTTATTTCAGTTTCATATATAAATGAGAAACTTATTATTTCTAACAAAGGTAAATCTAACGCAATGAATATTCATATCTATATTGATAATGAAAACATTACAGAAAGTGGATTATTTGCTCCATTTGCTAGAGATATGAATTTCTCGTTATTAACGCCAGGGAATTCTTTTGGAATTAAACATATTAAACACATGGGAATGAAAAGAAACTTTAATATTAAAGTAACATGGGAAGATAATAATTCAAAAAATAATTTTGTTGAAGACGTAATAAATGTATAAAGGAGGAATTAAAATGAAAAAAACAATAATAATTACTGGTGGTAGTGATGGTTTAGGAAAAACTTTAACTGAAACATTTTCAAAAGAAAATAATGTGATAATATTAGCAACAAATGAAGAAAAAATGAACTTAGTTGCAAAAGAAAATAATTGTTTTTATAAAGTATGTGATGTAAGCAATTATGATGTGGTTGAAAAAGCAATAAATGAAATAGTAAAAGAATATAATAAGATAGATGTCTTAATAAATAATGCGGGACTATGGATACAAGAAGAATTAGATGTTAATAATAGTAATAGAATAAAATCAGTAATAGAAGTTAATTTACTAGGAACAATAAATGTTTCAAAAGCAGTAATACCATCTATGAAAGCAAATAAAGATGGTTTAATTATCAATATTAACTCACAAGCAGGAATAAATCACAAAGCAGAAAGAGTTGTTTATAATGCCTCAAAATGGGGTGTAACAGGTTTCTCTAAATCATTACAAGATGAAGTTGCTAAGTATGGAATAAGAGTTACTGATGTAATGCCGGGCATGATGAAAACAGAGATGTTTAGCAGAATGAATATAGAAAAAAATATGGTAAATGGTTTAGATACAAAAGAAGTTGCTAGACTAATACAATTTATTATTGATACTCCAAGTGATATTATGATACCAGAAATAGGAATTAAAAATATAAATAATTAGGGAGGAAAATAAATGGCAAGTTCAGAAATTCATTTAGCTATTGCTAAAAAATATTTTGAAAAAAATAATATATTAAATTATGAAAAGCTTATAGCTGGTAGCTTGTATCCGGATGCTTGTGAAAACAAAGACCAAACTCATTATACTGATAGTAATAGAGGAAATGATAATATTAGTCATGTACGAGGTAAAGTTAATTTATACTCATTTTTAGAAGAAAGAAAAGAATTAGATGATTTTGAATTAGGATGGTTTCTTCACTTAGTTACTGATTATTTGTTTTTTGAAGAATGTTTTAGTACACAATATCTACTAGAAAATAGTTATAAAAAGTTTTGTGAGGATTTATATTTTGCTTATGATAGTTTAAGTACATATATATCAGATAAATATAATATTAACAAAGAAGATTATAATAGTTATCCTAGTGAATATTATTCCAGTTCCGAATACAAGGATTGTATATTAACTAAAGAAATGATAGACGAATTTATTGAAAGAGTTAGCTCAATCAATATAAACGAATATATTAAATTAATTAAAACAGCTAAGACAAATATCAAACCTAATTAATATATCTATCTAAAATTATAAAATATGCATATTTAAAAAGACAATGCTAGTTGGCATTGTCTTTATCGTTTTCAGGTATATATTTTTTTAGTGTATTATTTTGTGTCTTTAAAAATTCGATTTTAGTTCCAATTGCTTGTTCATCTTCAAAATATCCAAGATGATGAAATTTATTTTTTACTTTGATTAAGCAATTAATATTTTCTTCTAGTGCTTTAACAATATTTTCTATAATATATTCATCTTTTTTAGGTTTTTGTTCTTCTTTGACTTCTGGAATTTTAATCTTATATCCTATAATTAAATTTCTAATATATTCAGACTGAGATAAGTTTAATTTTGAAGAATCTTTTTTTAAAATAAATTTTTCATCATCACTTAAAAATACATTAACTTTATTATTTCTTGTTCTCATAATTTGAAATCTCCTTTCTAAAAATTTAAGGGTATGGGAATTCCAATATAGAATTTGTATGGGAGTACAAATTCAGTGCTGGCTAGACACGACTTTTACTCCCATATTAAGAAAAATAAAAAAAGAGGATTAAATTATTTTTATAATTTTTTTCTCTTTTTTGAAGATTATTTATACAAAAACATATTCATTTAAGACAATTTCTTCTGATGTGTTTTTATAGTTGTTCATTAATTTTGTCCATTCTAATGGATTTAAATTCAAGCATGAGAAAAGTCCTCCTTTCTAAAAGGAGAACTTTTTAAGTTTTATATAAAATAAAAACTTACGAACAATTAAGTCCGTAAGTTGATTTTAAATGGAGCCCTTAAGGTTCTGATAAAACAACCATTAAAAGCAACAATTTATAGGTAGTAACAACTGCTAACTAAAATTAGTATAACATGATTTTAGTAAAATTAACCAACCTTTTAATATCTTAAGTAAATAAAATGATATAATAGGAACTGAAAGGCAAATAGTAATTTGAAAGTGAGGTAAATATTATGATATTATAAATGCTTTTAATAAAACAGACACAATTATATGGAAACAATCTAATAATATACGGGCTGAAGATATTGTTTACTTATATGTAGCTGCACCTATTTCAGCAATCCTTTATAAATGTGAAGTTTTAGAAACAGATATACCTTATGAATATAAAGATAAAAATGTTGCAATGAAAAAAGTAATGAAAATAAAGTTATTAAAAAGGTATAAGATAGATGAATTTATTTTTGAAAAATTAAACAAGTATGGAATTAAGTGGGTTAGAGGACCTAGAGGTCTTACAGATATATTAAGTAAGGGCTTAAACCTATAAGTAGTAAGGAAATGATAATAAAATGAATGATATATGGAATCCTTGGCATGGCTGCAAAAAGTATAGCGAGGGTTGTGAAAATTGCTATATGTATTATTTAGATAGCCAAAGAGATAAAGATGGAAGCGATATTTATAAAGTAAAAACTAACTTTAATTTGCCACTTAAAAAAAGTCGAAATGGAGAATATAAAATACCAAGTGGATCAGTTTTAAGAGTTTGTATGACAAGTGATTTCTTTTTGACCGAAGCAGATGAGTGGAGAAAAGAAGTATGGGAAATGATTAAACTTCGTCCTGATATTACTTTTTGGCTACAAACCAAAAGAGCTGAAAGAGTATTAGATAATTTGCCTAGTTGGTGGGGAGATGGATTAGAAAATGTAATAATGGTATTTACAACAGAAAATCAAAAAAGAGCAGATGAGAGATTACCAATTCTATTAGATTTACCTTTCAAATATAAAGGAATAATGTGTGCTCCAATGATTTCAGAAATAACATTAGACCAATATTTAAGTACAGGAAAATTTGAAATTGTATTAGTTGATGGTGAAAACTACGAAGGAAATAGACCTTTATATTTTGATTGGGTAAAGAAAATATATGATGAATGTGTAAAGTATAATATAAAGTTTGATTTTTGTGGTACTGGAAATGTTTTTATAAAAGATGGAAAAACATATAACATTCCAAAAGCATACCAAAGAGTTATGGCTTTAAAATCAGAACTACAAAATCCTTTAATCTATAAAGAAAAAGATATAAAAATTCAGCCAAGATGTAAAACTTGCAAAAGAAGATTTAGTTGTAATGGTTGCAAGTGGTGTAGAAAATGTAATTGGAAGTAGGAAAAATTATGAATTTTGAAATTGATAAAAAACAAATTGAAATATTTTATAACGAAACAGAAAACAAGAAAATTCCTGTGATAATACTTAATACTTTTAGTGGAGAGAGTAATAAGGTTTGGGAAGAATGTAAAAAATTAAATGCAAAAGATTTTATTTTAGTAGCTATTTCAAAGATGAGTTGGAGCAATGATATGACCCCTTGGGAATGTCCACCTTTATATAAAGGAGATAGTTATTGCAAAGGATATGCAGATGAATATTTAAAGCTAATAGAAGATGAGATTATACCAAAAGTAGAAGGTTTTATTACAAATGAACTTCAAAAAGAAATAGAATATTGGGTTTTAGCAGGGTATTCTTTAGGTGGGTTATTTGCTCTATATTCAGGCTATAAAACAGATATATTCAAAAGAATTGTATCAGCTTCAGGTTCTATGTGGTATCCTAATTTTGAAAAATATGTTAAGGAAAATGAAATAAGTAAAAATATAGATAAAATATATTTTTCACTTGGAAATAAAGAAAAAAATTCTAAAATAGAAATATTGCAAACAGTAGAAGATAAAACAAGAGAAATTCAAGAATTTTTAAGTAAAAATATTGAAACATTATACGAAGAAAATGAAGGAAATCACTTTAAAGATGGAGTCTTAAGAATGGCAAAAGGAATTAAATGGATTTTAGAATAAATGGAGCTTTAATATGGTAAGAAAAAGAGGTTATAAAGATCATAGCCTAGTAGAAAATGTAGATGATTACACAGTATTAGATATAGAAACAACAAGTTTGGATTCCTATTATGGAGAAATACTTGAAATAAGTGCAATAAAAGTAAGAAATTAAAAAGAGATAGAATATTTTTCAGAATTAATAAAAATAAATAATGAAGTAGGCTACTTTACAACAAGATTAACAGGCATTACAAACGAAATGATGGAACAAGAAGGAAAAGATTTAGTATATGTTTTGTATGAATTTAAGAAATTTTTAGGAAATGACATTATTATTGGTCATAATGTTAATTTTGATATTGATTTTATTTATGATAGTATGGTAGATAATTTAGGAGAATATTTATCAAATGACTATATTGATACATTAAGAATATCAAGAAAATTATTACCAGAATTAAAACATCATAAACTAGATAATTTAATAGATTATTTTAATTTAACTAAAAGAAATGAACATAGGGCATTGAACGATTATGTATTAACAAATCAAGTTTATATAAATTTAGTAAATTTTTTAAAGTAACTATCTCGATAAATTACAATTTAGTGATTGGTTAAATAGCAATTTGTTGAAATGATTGGAGGAATGGGTATGAAAAATAAAAATGTATTATTTGCAGTATTAGGTATAATTGTATTAGTAGTGTTAGTGATAG
>OBKS01000275.1_pt1 | contig 55156 bp, 40 predicted proteins | sample 1517381 | NCBI WGS metagenome assembly OBKS01 (sample SAMN04571686, study PRJEB22368) | human gut metagenome | biome: human gut; material: stool | host: Homo sapiens | place: Luxembourg | collected 2012-08-03 | reverse complement strand
TTAAATCATAAAACACATCTTCATCAAATTCTTTATTCAATATAGATACCTCCTCATATGAATTTTAATGAAATAAATTTACACTAAATTAATTATGTCATAGATCCTCCTTATATTTCTTACTTAAAATTACCATCCCTTATAATAAAGAGGCGAAAAATGCGAATTTTTTTAATTTTTCTTTCATTTTGTTATGTGAAAGCGTTTTCAATCATTTGAAACAAAAAAATAAGACAGGTATTAGTAAATTATCAATACTTGTCTTACTTTAATCTTTAAAAATATTAATTTAATTATTTATACCAAAATATATTTTTAGCTTTTCTTTTTCCATTTAGCATATAATATTATATCTTCTGTAATTGGAAAATCATATAGCACGCCAGTTTCTGTTTCATATCCTAAAAATTCATAGCCATCATATTTTGGTTTATCATAGATGACTTTTCTTTTATCATATACAAGATAACAATAGGTTGTCATATTCATGTAATCTACAAGTTTAACATTATGACAAGCCTTTTCTTCTTTTGTTTCATAAGGAGGCGTTATTTTAGAAAATCCTAGACAATTTCCGGCAACCCATAAGCAGCCATCCTTAGGATTAACTCTAATGCATAAAGGCTCAGCTCCACCATCAATGCCTTCAACAATAGAATCGGTTTTATTAGTATTAATAACATAGAATGTTTTTCCACCATCACATGAACGATATAGTGATGCATCACTTCGATATTTATAATTTGCACCACCAACATAAATTATTTCAGGATGACTAGTATCCACTGCGACTGTCGTAAGTCTTCTTACTGATAATGTGTCAGAACCCAAATTATTAGCAATATTCTCATCATATTTAAATGATACCCTAATATTTTCAGTTAAATCTGTAATCTTAAAATTGTTAAGGTCAATAACAAATAATGAATTCCATTGTGCTGTAACATAAAGCTTGTTATTTATTTCATCATAGGCTAAATCACTTAAATATGCATTATTCCACCACTTGTTTAAATCTGAAGATTTAACTATAACATTCCAGGTTATGCCTTTATCAGAAGAACTTACAATTTGACCAAAGGTATCGTTAATACCATATAAAACACCTGTACTTGATTCTGAATATACTCCAGTAACACCACTCATAGGATGCCAATTTAATCCTAAATCATCACTTCTTAAATTTGCACAAAAAAACAAATTTTTATCAAGTTTAGATCCAATACTTACATAATTAGACTGTTCCTTAAGTCTTGATACTCCATTTGGTTTAATATAACCACCTGATATTAAATGGTTATCGTCCATAATAATATTTGCGGTATGCCCGCCATCATAAGATATCGTAATATACCTATTTTTACTATTTCTAGGAGCGAACACTGCATATAAGACATCTTTATTTGCTGCATATCCCCCATAAATATTAGCATTATCATTTAAAGCATTATTAGCACCTAAATTCACATAGTCAAAACTTTTTCCACCATTTGTGGTGAGTGCCCCATAATAATCCTGAGCTCCAAAGTACATAATATCTGAATCATATACATTAAAATTAAATTTACCACCGCACATAATGCCGTTAATACCATTACTATAATATTTAAAACTTTCACCTTTATTTTGAGAACGACTTAACCAATCATTTTCAAAATCATATATAAGATTTTCATCCACAGGTGACCAATAAAAATTCATCATCCTATTAGCGTATGGTAAAATATTATATTCTTTATTCTCTTCTTTTTTAAGCTTATTAGGAAGTGATATATTAAATGTATGTCCACCATCAGTTGAGTACAAAACTGTATTAGACGCAGCCTCATAATATAACGGATTAGTTAAAATCATTACCATATTATTAGGATTTGCAGGGCTTACTTTAATTGTATATAGATGATGGATTTTAGGATCGTAATGATACTGATAATATTTATCATTACCCTCTTTAACAAAATATGAATGCCAATTTTCTGAATACAAGCTAATATTTCCAGCTGTATAATCAGTCTCTGTCGCACCTGTAAAGCTTGTAATTTCTTCAAGTGAATCATGATATAGGTATAACTTATCCACTTCATTTGTATCAGTTAATATATAAGCTTTTTCACCGATAACATCAAGCCCCGTAACATTTGATGCCAATACTTTAGTAAAGCTTTCTCCCTTATTCTTACTTAAAAATAAGCCATTATAATTACCACAATACAAATATCCTCTTGAATCAACCTTAACAATCGAATCTCCTAAATCCTTATTAATCCTTGACCAAGTATAACCACCATCACTTGACTTATAAAGGCCTTTGTTTTCATCTGTAAGAATTTCAGCCTTTTCAATTAAAGATAAATAAACAATACTAGAACCATCAACATTAATATCATAGCTTGAAGGATCAAAGGCCAAATCTTCTTTAGTATTCCGGTAGCCATTAATAGGTAAATGCTTAATAAATTGCCAGGCTTCTCCTTCCGATTCACTCAAATAAATTCCTGTTGTATAAGATATATTAGGACCATTAGTTCCAAAAGAAATGACCCTTTTAGAATTATTAGGATCAATTTGAATATCACAAATTCCCTGAGCGTATAACCCCTTATTCTTTTTCTTCCAGGTATTACCACCATCTGTTGATTTAAAAATCCCCCCAACATCCGTACCATAAAACATTAAATTGCCCTTCTTATTATCTCCCGTAAGACATAAAGGCCACTGAGCACCTTCTCCGCCTTGATAGCCAAGAGATAACATTTCATCTGTTACAATAGGAATTTCTTCAAAGCTACTAATATTAGTTTTATTAACCTCGTCAATACCTTGAACATGTTCTATGCCACAATCAATTTCTTTCATATTTGCTTGATTAGATGATTCTTGATAACTAGATGTTACATTCGAATCAACAGTGCAGCTTGTAGCTAATAAAGAAAGCGATAATAGTTCAAAAGCTATAAATATTTTTTTCATACCTCACCTTATAGAAAAAAGGCCGCCTTAGCGACCGTTTTTTAGTAGTTTTTAGCATCTACTTCAAAATAGCTTTGAGCATGTTGACAAACAGGACATACAGCTGGAGCTTTCTTACCAATTACAAGATGCCCACAATTACGGCACTTCCACATAACCTCTTCTGATTTTTCAAATACCTGTTGCATTTCAATATTAGAAAGAAGCTTTAAATAACGCTCCTCATGAGCACGTTCGATTTTACCAACAGCTCTAAACTTCCAGGCAAGTTCCTTAAATCCTTCTGCCTCTGCTGTTTTAGCAAAATCCTCATACATATCAGTCCACTCATAGTTTTCACCAGCTGCGGCAGCGTGTAAATTAGCAATTGTATCTCCAATGCCATCTAGCTCCTTAAACCACATCTTAGCATGTTCCTTTTCATTTAAAGCAGTTTCTTCAAATATAGCAGCTATTTGCTCGTATCCTTCCTTTTTAGCAACTGATGCGAAATAAGTATATTTATTTCTTGCTTGTGATTCTCCTGCAAAGGCTGCTTGTAAATTCTTTTCTGTTTGGGTTCCTTCATATTTTGACATATTAATTATCTCCTTTATTTTTTGTATTTTTTTGGCAATCATCACAAATAGTATTAATCATAAGTTCATAAGAGTCGAGGTATTTAAAATCACGCTTTAAGATTTGAGTTATTTCATCACTATTATAATCATATACCCTTCTACATTTTAGACATAGAACATGCCCATGGGGATAAATTGATTTATCATAAATATCATAACCAAGCGTAGTTTTAAGCTTACGCACTTTTCCTTCATCAACAAGATTACCTAAATTTCTATAAACCGTACCTAAAGAAATATTAGGCATTTCCTTACGAGCTTCTTTATAAATTTCTTCAGCTGTTAAATGAAGCATAGACTCTTTAATTATTCTTTCTATAAGGTCACGCTGCTTACTCATAAATACCTCCTATTAGTAATGATTACTATATACAACTATATTCTAACCTATTTAATTATCTTTGTCAATACTAAAATAGGAATGATTACTATTTTAGTATATCCTTTTTAAACAACAATATACATTTTATAAATCAAAATTTATAAAAAAATATTATATAAAATAATTCTAATTATATTGTCGCTGAATAATTAAAAAAAGAGTATCAAAACGATACTCTAATCCTTATTCTAACCAATAGAATTTTCCATATTAAGATTAATAAGACGATTTAATTCAACAGCATATTCCATTGGAAGCTCCTTAGCAAATGGCTCAATAAAGCCCATTACAATCATTTTAGTAGCTTCCTCTTCGGTTAGGCCTCGGCTCATTAAATAGAATAATTGTTCTTCATTAACCTTAGAAACCGATGCTTCATGTTCAATATACATTTCATCATTACGTCCCTCATTTAATGGAATTGTATCTGATGTTGAAATATCATCAAGAATCAAGGTATCACATTCAACATGGCTTCTAGCACCCTTAGCCCCCTCAAGAGCTCTTACCATACCACGGTAATTAACCTTTCCGCCACCACGAGATATAGATTTAGAAATAATTGTTGAAGTTGTATTTTTACCAATATGAATCATTTTAGCTCCAGTATCTTGAAATTGATCCTTTGAGGCAAAGGCAATTGTTACACAAGTACCCTTAGCACGATCACCCTTTAAAATACATGCAGGGTATTTCATATTAATACCTGATCCAACATTGCCATCAATCCATTCCATTGTACCATCCTCTTCAACAAGAGTTCGTTTAGTTACAAGATTTACAATATTATTTGACCAATTTTGAACAGTTGAATAACGACAGTAGCCACCCTTTTTAACGTATATTTCTACGACTGCCGCATGCAAAGAATCCTTTGAATATTGAGGAGCAGTACAACCCTCAACATAATGAATAGAAGCTCCTTCATCTACAATGATTAAGGTTCTTTCAAATTGTCCCATTCTTTCACTATTAATTCTAAAATATGATTGAACAGGCTTTTCAAGCTTTACCCCCTTAGGTACATAAATAAATGAGCCACCACTCCAAACAGCACTATTTAATGCTGCATATTTATTATCATTTGGTGGCACAAGCTTACCAAAATATTCCTTTAATAAATCGGAATATTTCTTTAAAGCTGTATCAGTATCGGTAAATATAACCCCTAAATCATCAAGCTCCTTCAAATTGTTATGATAAACAACCTCAGATTCAAATTGTGTAGAAGCTCCCGCAAGATACTTATGTTCAGCCTCAGGAATACCTAATTTTTCGAAGGTTTCCTTGATTTCTGTAGGAACTTCCTCCCAGGTATGGCCTTGTTTATCCGTTGATTTAATATAATATGTATAATCATCAAAATTAATTGACGACAAATCAGGACCCCAAGATGGATTTTTAAGCTTTAAAAAGGCATCATAGCTTTTAAGACGAAACTCCCTCATCCAATCAGGCTCGCCCTTAGCCTTAGAAATAAATTCAACGACCTCACGTGAAAGACCCTTACCAGAATCAAGAACAGATTTAGTTTCGGTTTTAAAGCCATATTTATAGTCACTAGAAACTAACTCTTCTTCATTATTCTTTGTCATTAGAAGCCTCCTTAATAGCCTGCTCAATAGCTTTCCAAGCTAATGTAGCACATTTTATACGAGCTGGAAATTGACTAACACCACTATATGCAACGGCCTCACCAAGTTCCTCCTCATGCTTAGGATCTTCACCCTTTACAAGTTCATAAAAGTCATTAATAACTTCAAGAGCCTCATCTACCTTAAGCCCCTTTAAAGTATCACTCATAACAGAAGCTGATGACATAGAAATAGAGCAACCTCTTCCATCTTGATGAATATCCTTTATAACTCCATCCTCGATTTTTACTTCTACATTAATATCATCACCACATGAGGGATTTTTAAAATGAACAAATTGATATCCTTCACCATGTGTTAAGCCCTTATTTTTAGGATTTTTAGCATGATCCATAATAACGGCACGATATAATTCTTCTATACTTGACATAAAAAGTCCTCCTAGAAGCTCTTAAAGAAATCACGAGCTTCTTTTACACTATCTACTAATTTATATACATCATCCATTGTATTATATAAATAAAATGACGCTCTTGTGGTAGAAATTTGTCCTAAAAAAGACGTTATAAGCTGAGCACAATGATGTCCTGCTCTAATACAAACATGATTTTTATCATAAATGCTAGCCGCATCATGAGGATGAACTCCCTTAATATTAAAGGCGATAACCCCTGTATCTGTATTTTTATTATATATTTCTACATCTTCAATTTGGCTTAAAAGCTCGATTGCCTTTTTAGCAAGCATATTTTCATATGAGCCAATCTCATCAAGACCGATTTCATCAAGAATTCTACAAGCTTCACCAAGACCAATAACCTCAGCTATCATAGGTGTTCCTGTTTCAAATTTATAAGGGGCATCCTTATAGGTTTGAGAGTCTTTTTCCACTACATCAGCCATATCGCCACCAAATTCAACCGGATTCATTTTATCTAAAAGCTCCTTCTTACCATATAAAACACCAACACCAGAAGGTCCTAGCATTTTATGTCCGGAAAATGATAAGAAATCACAATCAAGCTCTTTAACATTAATCTTCATATGTGGAACAGCCTGTGCTCCATCAACAGATACAATAATTCCTCTTTGGTGACAAATCTCAATAATTTCCTTAATTGGCGTAATATAGCCCATTACATTAGAAACATATGTCAAAGCGACAACCTTCGTCTTATCAGTTAAAACCTTCATAAAATTTTCAACTGTAATTCTTCCTTCTTTAGTTAAAGGAATATACTTTAAAGTAGCGTGCTTCTTTTTGCAAACATTAAACCAAGGCATATGGGATGAATGGTGCTCAAGCTCAGAGGTTATAACCTCATCATCTTCATTAATATTATCCATGCCATAGCTTAAAGCCACTAAATTTAGGGAAGCTGAGGCTCCTCTTGTAAAAACAACCTCTTCAAATTCAGAGCCAATAAAATTAGCTACAAGATTACGAGCCTCCTCATACATATCAGTTGCTTGATATGAAAGTCCATAAACACCACGATGAACATTACAGCTTAGATTATTATAATAATAATCCATCTTTTCGATTACACGACGTGGCTTTAGGCTTGATGCCGCACTATCAAGATAGCATAAATCCTTATGAGCATCAAAAACCGGAAACTCCTTTTTTATATTTGTAATATTCATATTATCACCCTAGATTAAAGAATAAATTGATGATGAAATCTCATCACATAAAGACTCATCAAGTAAATTATCCATAAATGGATTAATAATACCTGATAAAATAAGCTTAAAGGCTTCCTTATTTGAAAGGCCTCTACTCATTAAATAAAATAATTCGTCATCAGACATTTTACCAATAGCAGCTCCATGATTTGCATGGACATCATATTCATCAATTAAAAGAATTGGAAGTGATTTAACCGCCGATTTTTCGCCACAAATAATTCCCCGAGAAAGTTGTTTACAATTAGACCCTCTCATGCCTTTATATATTTTGCCAGTTGTATTAAAGGTTATTTCACTATTATCAAGACTAATACCATAATTTTCAATATTCGAATTAGAATTAATTGCATTATGATATGCATTTTGAACAAGATTAGAGTTAAAGCCTTTAGCAACAATCAATGAACTTACATCAATTGTTGCATGCTCACCATTAAGATTGAAGACAGAATCAAGCATTATTTTGTTTGAAGCAATCTCCTTAACAACAACCTTACTACCAAAAGAGGCATTAATTGTTTGTTTTGAGGTATGCTCATTAAAATGAATAAAGTTTAAAATAACAAGGGAATCTTCACCAGCATTAATTGTTATATTTTCAATATTAGCATCTAAAAAAAGTAGTTTAGCTTGTGAATCATCATCAACATTAATAATTAATGAATTAGTATTACCAGTAATTTTAAGTTCAAGTGAGGAAGCATTTAATTCATTAACATTCGTAACATCGAAACTTTTCATTATTTAGCCTCTTTACGAGCACAACTTCCAAGTAAGACATGGGTACGCTCTTCTTCCTCAATATTAATACCAAGCTCTTTTTTAACCCATGAATATCCTTCTTGGTCAATCTTCTTAATTAATTCACTTCCGCCCGTTTTTACAACTTTTCCATTAATCATTATATGAACATAATGAGGTTTAATGTAGTCAAGAAGTCTCTCATAGTGTGTAATTAATAAACAACCAAAATCATCAGAAACCATATTTGATACATTTTCACCAACAATACGTAAGGCATCAACATCAAGACCCGAATCAATTTCATCTAAAATAGCAAATTTAGGGCGTAGCATCTTCATTTGAAGAATCTCATTACGCTTCATTTCACCACCTGAAAAGCCTACATTCAAATAACGATGAGCTAAATCAGAAGGCATTTCAAGATCCTTACAAGCCTTGTCATATTCTTTAATAAATTTAAAAAGTGACATATCATTTCCACAAGCCTTCATGGCGCTTCTTACAAAATCACTATTTGTAACACCATTTACGGACATTGGATATTGATAAGCAAGGAAAAGGCCTAAACGAGCACGCTCATCTACCGCCATATCCTTAATACTCTTACCATCAAATAAAATATCTCCGCTTAAAATTTGATATTTAGGATTTCCCATAATACAGCTTGATAAGGTTGACTTACCTGTACCATTAGGCCCCATAATGGCATGAACTTCACCTGTGTTAATAGTTAAATTAACTCCTTTTAAGATTTCTTTTCCAGGAATACCTGCATGTAAGTCTTTAATTTCAATTGTATGTGACATATTTGTCAGCTCCTTTATTCTCTTTTAATAAGTCTTTTTATGATATAAATGGCCAAGCTCATTAAATATTTTTTCATTATTATTGGTATTTAATACCTTATTTGATTCGTTTTTAAGATTTATTGGTGCATTATCAATTGTAAAGCTATAATTAGCATATTTAAATAAATTACTATCATACTTATGATTGCCACAAGCCACAACCTGTTTGTTATCTTTAATCATTTTAATAGCATCAAAATTAATAATGTTTTTATTATAAATTTTAAGATAGCTATAACCAGAAACCTCTTCGCTATTTGTTATTTCATAGCAATCAAACTCTTGAATTAAAAGATTATTTTTTAAATTAGAGTTTAAAATTTGTTCTTCTATTTCTAAAATAACATCCTTTTTTTCAATTAATACAATATAGCATATTTTTAAATTTGAAGGATATTTGCCCTCAACAAAAGCTCCATAAGCACTATTTTTGCGATTTTTCGCATATAACTTTTCACCATCATTGCTTAATTCTTCATTATAGGTATATAAAACATCGTTATGAATTAAATTATAAAATGGTGAAATGTTTTTCTTTTTAAAAATAGTGTTAAGTTCATTAACCACATCATCTTCCAAGTTAGAAACATATAAATACTCAAGCTTTTTTGTATCATAAAGTGCAGCCCCAGACATACACACAACAGGATAATTAAGGGTTACACCATCAAGCATTTTCATTAAGGAAATTGGTGTTCTTGTACTATAATAACTAATATTAGCACCATCTGCAACTAGATGATTAGCTTTATATGAATTATAGCCATTCATATTATGATTATCATTTTTATAAATTCCATCAAGTCCTACTATAAATAATAAATCCTTATTTCTATAATGAGGAAGTTTAAACAAATTAACCCCTAAAGCAACTAATATTCCCACAATTGTTGATGCAATACGATTGAATCCATAAATAATAGGCTCAGTTCCTAAGCTAGTCATTACTGCTGTGAGTGTTAAAACCGCTATAAATGATGTTTGTTTCTGATGAAGCAAATTACAAATCCAAACAACTAAAACGGTTGCTACACCAGTTAAAATGACTGGTACTATAAATGAGAGCATATACTTAGCTGTAAAATCAGCGGCAGTAAATCCATTAGTTGGTTTACCTGTGGCCGAAATATGACTAAATGGCCAATCAAACTTACATATTTTAGTATATATCGTGATAATTAAAACACCCGTTAATCCACCAATAATAGACGCAACAAGCCTTAGCTTTGCTTGCGCAACTGACTTTCCCTTATCAGTATGAACTGAGTATGCTGTTGCAATACAAGCAAAGAAAGGTGTATACATTTCTGTTGCAAGTAAAATACTTTTGTCAAAACTCTTATAAAATATATTAGCAAATAAAGCAATGGCTAAATAAATAGCTACACAAATAAAAACACTAATTGCCGTTTTAATGTTTCTTAAACCAATTTTAGGCATAAAATAACTCCTACAACTTTAATATTTGCAAATCTTTTCTCGCAAGAAATTATACTATAAATCATTTTATTTGACAAATGATATGATAGAAATTTTGTTATTTTTTTCAATTTTTGGCAAAAAGAAAAAGTCCAAACATTTTATTGGACCTTTTGCTCTAACTCTTCAAGAGTTTATATATAAACGAACTCTCCTACTTTTTTTCTTTAAGCTTTGCTGGTACCTTAGGCTGATTAAACCATCCGAAGCATCTTCCAATGGAATTTTCGCCACATTTTCTAGCAAGCTTTAAGATTAAATTTTCTTTATTTTTCATAAAAAACATTTTCCTCCTTTGAACAAGCATATTATAAATAATTTGTCAAGTTTTTCAATAAATATGGCCTAACATGTCGTTATTTTGGCCTAAGATGCAATTTTTCATGAAAAAAGGCATATTTCATATTGAAATACACCTCATAATTTTTATTTATATATCATATTTTTTAACTAAAATATGTCCCTTCAAAATCACTTCTATACATGTAAGTTATTACCTTTACAGCTCTATAATCTCCCGTTGTATTATAACCATTATTCCCAGCTTTTCCTGTTGAACCAGCATTACCATTTGAACCAATGGTACCATTACTTCCATCATCACCAACGGCTCCTGCTGAACCACCAGCGCCTCCCAAACCAGCTTGTCCACCAGTTCCGCCGGCACCACCTTGGCCGCCATATCCATAAACATATAAAGCATTAGTTGCATTAGTTCCATTTCCGCCAGTACCGCCAATTCCTCCATTACCACCAGCACCACCATTTCCTGGATCTCCAACTCCACTAAGTGGACTACTGCTAGTATCACTTGCACCAGCCCCGCCTTGACCTCCATGGCCTCCAGTACCACCTTTACCACCATCGCCACCTTTAAAATAGTATTGAGCATTATAAGCGACTTTTAAGCTTGTATTAGATCCTACTACTATAGCAGCTCCACCAGTGCCACCAACTCCTCCGGTTCCACCAGTGCCTCCTGAAGCACCATCATCACCTTTTACTGAATGCCAAAACCATCCAGATGGTGCATTAACTCCATTAGAGCCTGCTTGTCCATTTTGACCTGTACCACCCATACCGCCATTGCCGCCATATACAAATAAATAAGCATCACTATTATAATTTTGTAAAATCAAATTATTAGCTTTTATTCCTATTCCTCCATCAAAGCCATTAACTCCTGAAGTTCCATTACAGCCGTTTTTATTATCCGTTGCTTGTGACAAATCCGAAATAGACCAGCCAATACCACCATCACCACCATAAATTTTACATACCCCTTTATATGATAAATATAATGTAAAATCAGAAGGAGCATCAATAGCATTCGTACCTGTATTATCACTTTTTGTTGGTTTAAATTCCATATTATAAAGACCTAATACTAATGCTGTATTTCTACTTAATATTTTTATCGACATCTTAAATTGTTTATTTCTTGAGCCCAAAAATGTCACATACTTTACACTATTACCAATTTCAAAATTATGTTCAAGCATTGTATTAGCTGATGTCATATCAACAATAGCATATTCAGCATATATTTTTTTATTACTATAATTAATTTTAGTTCCCTTCCATTTTGCAGCAAGCTTAATGTTTTCAAAATAATCTTTTGTAGTTAGAAAATCGACATTTTTACCAACTACATTCCAACCTTGAAATATATATCCATACCAGCGCACTTCTGGAATATCACTATAAGTGATAGGATTTTCAACCGTAAATGAATATCTAAAATCTCCCATTTTCTCGCCGCTATAAGAATATGAAATTGAATATGTTATAATTTCATATCGAGCATAAATATTATTTATCTTATCAATATCTTGCCAAACAATAGTTCCTTCTGTATTAACGACTAAATTACCTCCTTCTTTAGCATCATACCAGCCTATAAAATTATACCCATTTTTTACGGGCATATCTATATTTAGCTTATCACCATAATTTAAAGTATATGATTCTTTTTTATCATTATCATTTAGATTGAAAACGTATTTAGTTTTTTCATAGCTTAATGTTAATTTTTGATTTTGGGTATAATTTAAAAGATCGTTAATATTTATTATATTTCCATCACTGTCTTTATATCCTATAAAATCATAGCCTTCCTTTTCAACCATTATATAATTATCCAAAAGAGAACCGTAATATTCTGTTTTTTCACCTAAATATTGATTATTCTCATCATAAAAAGATAATGTTATTGGTAACAAATCAATTTTATTTTTGATAGTTTGAGAAAATATACTATTTTTATATCCTTTAATAGCTTGTTCACTTACATATAATACAGTATTATCTAAAAAACAATCACCATCAAGCATAGGTGGTTGAATTGACTTAATAAGTATATATTCTAAATTTAAACATCCAGTAAATGCATTTTTACCAATATCAGTAATTGTTGAAGGTAAAATAACATTTTTAATGGTATCACTTTCAAAAGCATACGCACCTATTCTCGTTATACCATTAGGCACCTCAACACTAGTATCACTACCATTATATGCTACAAGTGTTTTTCCTAAATAAATAAAATCAGAATCTAATTGGTCTTCTAACCATGGAGTGTTGGTGAATGAATCAACACTCGTATTTTCAACAAGATTTGCATTAGATAAGCTGCTTAAGGAAGAATTCACAAAGCATTCAACCCCAATTACCTTTACATTATTTAATTCAACACTTTTAATATTCTTATGATTCTTAAAAACATATGCATCAATCGAAGTTATCTTTTCATTTATAGAAATTCTTTTAGCATTAGGATTTACATAAATTATTCTATATTGATCATTATCTTTGGCAACTAATACATCATTTTCCCATTTATATTTAGAAGTTCCCGTTATTTGCGTTATATTTGTTCCTTGTAATACTCCTTGTCCAATTAACGATACACTAGAAGGAATATTTATTGTAGATAATCTAGCATTATTCATAAATGCATAATCATCTATTTGGGTTAAGTTATTTGGTAAATTAACACTCTCTAAGCCATATTCTTTGTTATTTTCTTCTTCAATAGCAAATGCCCCCTTACCAATGCTTGTCAAAGAATTTGGTAAATTAATCTTCTTTAAAGATTTACAATTATAAAAAGCATATTGGCCAATATCTTGAATTGTTGAGGGAAGAATTATTTCCTGATAGTTATTATTATCGCCTGCAAAAGCATAATCACCTATTGAAACTACGTTATATGATTTATTACTTATTGTAAGAGTACTGGGAATTGTAAGTACATTACTTGCAACATTACTAATATAGCCAGTAATTCTAACTGATGAATCATCCAAAATATTATACATCCATGTACTATCACTTGCGATATCTCTTAGTACATAATTTTGAAGCATTGGATGAAATAAAGACCTTGCATGAGCAATATCCGTTGCGTCAACATCTTCAGGCTTAAAATTAATACTATATCTATTGAATCCTTTATATTTAAATTCTTGATTATTCATTACTCTATCAGCCATTTGTGATTCAATATTAACAGCCATATCATTTTTCCATGTAAAAACAGAATCAGAGAACACATTAATTTCAATTTCCGTTGTAAGCATTTTAACTACACCATTTAAAATATTATTTAATTTACCAACAAAAGTAAGTATTTGCCTATTTTCTTTAGGAACTAAAGGCGTTATTATCGTGTCAATTAAACTAGCAGAATATGAAATGGCACTTGCCAAATTTAATGCTTTACCTAATAATCCTGTCTTAGCTTGTATATATGTTACAAGAGCAACCAATGTAACCTTTAATGCTTTATAAAGTTGGTCACCCGCATTATTCCCAAGAATATTCATAAGCCAGCTATGAAGAGCTCTAATAAATGGGATACTATCAAAACTACTATTTAAAAATGAAAGAAGATATCTAAGTGAGGTTGTCCCACCTAAAGCCATCACACGTATATTAGAGTATAGTTCATCATAATTATTATTCCAACGATTTAAGTATTTTAAATAAACATCACGATTTGCTAAATCATTTTCACCAGGGGCAGCCTCTGGATTAAATAATTCTAATGCTGAACTATCAGCATAATTATAATCAAGCTCTGCAATCGTAGTTCCAATATATGGCGTATCAAAGCTATACATTGAATCAATCATTTGAGGATGATCCAAGGCATATTGCATATTTGTCAATCCACCACGTGAGTGACCTATCAAATTAAGCTTTGGTAAAACACCTCCGTTAGCTACTTTCACTTGATACACAACCTTACTTACAGCATAATTAAATTGTGTATAAATATAATCATTTTTATAGCCTGTATTAGCACCATTAAAAACTAATATAATCGGCTTTGATGTATCAATACTACTAAATTCTTTATTATTTCCATTCCTATAATATTTATCATTTGAATCATATATCGTAAAATTGTGTTTTTCACCATAAGTAGAATCAAATATTAATGTATAAATATTAGCATTAATAAGCTTACCAAGCTTATTAATAAGTGAATCTTCTCCACTACCCCATGAATCAGCATGTCCATTCCATCCATGTGTAAACACCGTTATTTGTGTTTTATTACTCATAACTTTATTTCCATTTTGGCTTTTCATATCATACCGAGCATCATTATTAAAGCTTCTATCAATGCCATTTTTCACCTCTGTTCCATTTGGAATAGTTGTATCATATAAATAATTATACGTATTTGTTTCATCATATAAGGCTTTTGAATTTATATTATAATTATCTACATCATCAGCCTTAACTGCAGTTTTCCCTATAAAAAGTAACCATATACAAATTAAACTTAGTATAACTACTATCTTTTTTATTATCTTCTTCATTTTATTTCTCCTCCCAACCTGCATATATCTTTATTTCTTCATATATCTCATTTCCATCAGAATCATATTTTATTTTAGGAACCTTATCTTTTTCAAAATCCCATAAATTAATACATTCTTTTTCTTTATACCAATTTGTAAACTTATATCCTTCGCGATATGGAGTTGGTGGTATTACATTTACAACTGAATCTGATACTTCATCAACAAAATATGGATTATCTGTTCCATCATTTATATAGTAAGTTACATTTGATATAATAACTTTAATACTACAATCAAAATAATCTTCATGTTGTTTTAGATGTTCATAATAATTAATTTTTGATATATATACTGAGACAGTATCTTTATATCCCAAATCGAAATCAATACTAACATCGCCCCAGAAGATTCTTTCTATATTTGGAATATCTTTGTAGAAATCATTTATATATGATTTGCTAAATCCACTTGGAAAATATATCGTTTTTAACTTATCGCTCTTAAAGTCAGAAGCCCAATATGATCCAGCCCATAGACGTCTTTTAAAATATCCTATTCGAGACACCTTTTTTCCATCAATGATAGATGGTATCACTAATGTTTCCTGTTCTTCTCCTTTTTTTGTTAATCCTACTAGAACTACCTCTTTTGTATCTACATCTATTTTATATTTAAAGTAGCCACTTGATCTATTAAAATAAGGTCTTGCATCACAGGAAACAATAAATATTAATAAATACAATAAAACACTTATTAAAAATAATCTTTTTACCTTTTTCATTTTATTCTTCCTCCCAACCTGCATATATCTTTACTTCTTCATATATTTCATTTCCATCAGAATCATATTTTATTTTAGGAACCTTATCTTTTTCAAAATTCCATAAATTAATACATTCTTTTTCTTTATACCAATTTGTAAACTTATATCCTTCGCGATATGGAGTTGGTGGTATTACATTTACAACTGAATCTGATACTTCATCAACAAAATATGGATTATCTGTTCCATCATTTATATAGTAAGTTACATTTGCAACTTTATATGTTACCCACGAATAATTTTTTTGATATTTCAGAGTATTATTTTTATAATTTTCATATGAAATAATTGTTATTTTTTTTACATGATTATAAAAATCTGATGCAATATTAATATCCCCCCAAAAAACATTTTCAATATTAGGAATATTTCTATAAAAACCATATTCCGTTTCAGATTTGCTAAATCCACTTGGAAAATATATCGTTTTTAATTTGTCACTTTTAAAATTTGAATCCCAATATGAACCACAAAAACTTCTTCTTAAATATCCTATTCGAGATACCTTTTTTCCATCAATAATAGATGGTATCACTAATGTTTCCTGTTCTTCTCCTTTTTCAGTTAGTCCTACTAGAACTACCTCTTTTGTATCTACGTCTATTTTATATTTAAAGTAGCTGCTTGATCTACTAGAATAAGGTCTTGCATCACAAGAAACAATAAATATTAACAAATACAATAAAACACTTGTTAAAAATAATCTTTTTATCTTCTTCATTTTATTCTTCCTCCCAACCTGCATATATCTTTATTTCTTCATATATTTCATTTCCATCAGAATCATATTTTATTTTAGGAATCTTATCTTTTTCAAAATCCCATAAATTAATACATTCTTTTTCTTTATACCAATTTGTAAACTTATATCCTTCGCGATATGGAGTTGGTGGTATTACATTTACAACTGAATCTGATACTTCATCAACAAAATATGGATTATTTGTTCCATCGTTTATATAGTAAGTTACATTTGCTATATTAACTTTAGTACAATCAAAATAATCTTCATGCTGTTTTATTTGTTCATAATAATTATTTTTTGATATGTATTTTAAATCAGCAGCATATACTAATTCAATATTAAATATAACATCGCCCCAGTAAATTTTTTCTATATTAGGAATATCCTTATAAAATCGATTTATATATGATTTACTAAATCCACTTGGAAAATATATCGTTTTTAATTTTTCACTCTTAAAGTCAGAAGCCCAATATGATCCAGCCCATAGACGTTTTTTAAAATATCCTATTCTAGATACCTTTTTTCCATCAATGATAGATGGTATCACTAATGTTTCCTGTTCTTCTCCTTTTTCAGTTAGTCCTACTAGGACTACCTCTTTTGTATCTACATCTATTTTATATTTAAAATAGCCGCTTGATCTATTAAAATAAGGTCTTGCATCACAAGAAACAATAAACATTAATAAATACAATAAAATACTTGTTAAAAATAATCTTTTTATCTTCTTCATTTTATTCTTCCTCTTACAAATATGATTTTATATAATTTGTCAAGTTTTTCAATAAAAATAGCCTAACATGTCGTTATTTTGGCCTAAGATGCAATTTTCTCATAAAAAAAGGCATATTTCATAGTGAAATACACCTTATAATTTTTATTTATATATTTAAATCATTCCATTATTAAACTTATAAATTTTTAATCCTGATGTTTTTCTAGGTCGTAGAACTAAATCAATTGAATCATCATCAGTTTGTTTTTTATAAAATCCATCTCTATCAACTGTAAATTCGTAATCAATTTTAGCTCTAACATCTCCATATAAAAGATTATTATTAGTTTCTCCAACCTCGTACATATATGATGACACTTGATCATATGTTCTATTAATATTATCGTCATACGTATATAGCCATTGAGCAGTTTTTGAATCTGTACCTAATTGAACATTTACATAAGGATTTGTTGTAATTATCGTTTTTGAATGTTCGTACTTATAAGTATATTTCCCTTCAACAATTAAACCATCATTATCTGATACACCAATTTCAAATTCATGCGAATATGATGAACTAATTTGTACTTCATCAACATTGTTTTTAGGCCAATAGTCCTTTAAATATGGGATAGCCCCATATCTAGTTCCATAATAATATTCCTCATTATTATCAAAAGCTTGCTCAATGTCAATATGAACATATCCACTATAATTCTTCCATTTATTATAATTTTTATTACCATTTTCATACGCTACCCTTCCAGGAACAAACGTACTAACTACTGTTAAAATGTATAATGAACTTACATCAGTCGCCTTATATTCTTTTAAAGCCATTCTCGATGTTATATAACTATGAGGTGCGAAGTCAAAAACATACTCTGCAGTCGCGCCGCAATCAACAAATGTATCATCAACAGTAGAATATGTCGAAACATTATTTTCATATAAATATTCAATATACTCATTTTTTAATAACTCACTATTAACAGTAAGATAATCTTTAATTGAATTTACCAATTTAATATCAGAATTTTTCAAAGTATAATCATATGAATTAATATGTCCATTTACTTTCAAAACAATATACATATCATACGGTATGTCTACACTATAATTTGTTCTATAATTCACATAAATTTTATCATTTCCATTTTCAACAATTGATAAAAAATCCTTGGCACTAATACTAGTATCATTTCCAATTATTGTTAATTTATTATTTGAAATATTAATTTTTTCTTCGGCAATATAGTCTTATAAATTAATATTCCTTATTTCTGCTGCTTGAGATGATTTAGCAGAAAACATTGTAAGACCAATAACACTAGCACTTAGTAATCCCAAACATAAACAAGTCTTTTTTAATTTCATTTTTACCACCAAAACCTTTCTTAATTAATACAAATAAATCAGACTTATAAAATGATAATTTTATGATTTCATTTATATCACTTCCTTTATTCTGATTCTTATTCTTTCCTCCTTTGGACAAGCATATTATAAATTATTTGTCAAGTTTTTCAATAAAAATAGCCTAACATGTCGCTATTTTGGCCTAAGATGCAATTTTCTCATGAAAAAAGGCATATTTCTTAGTGAAATACACCTTATAATTTTTATTTATATATCATATTTTTTAACAATTTCTGCTGGTGTATGCTTAAGCAATAACAAAACAGGAATAATACCAAATATAATTCCCATCACATAAATAATTAAAATAATTAAATACGTTGATAAACTATTATATAAAACAGGAATATTTCCACCAAAAGAATTAACTCTTAAAGCTATAAAAATATAGATTAACGTTGATAAAATATATCCTATAATTATTGTTAATGTTAAGGTAACAAAGCTCTTTAAAATATAATTTAATATAATACTTATTCGCTTTTGACCTAATTCTCTTCTTACACCAATTTCATAAATATCCTGAAGCATTTTTGATTTCATCGTAAAAATAAGATAAATTGCACAAATTATTATTAAAATGATTTCAATTGTCAAATTTATATATTTACTTTGATTATAGTTATCAAGATTATTTTCAGAAATATTTTCATATTTATTTGTCACTTCAAAGGCTTGATATCCTTTAAGCCTAGTTAAATCATTTATTGTACAATCAACTTCTTCAGATTCAATTGATTGAATAAAGATTCTATCACTTAAACCATAAACAATTTCTTTCCTATTATCAAATGAACCACATATTTTATCACCATTATTAAGGGTTTGCCCAACCTTAAGCCCTTTGTTTATTAAAAACTGGCTTGATACAACAATATCATTTAAACTCTTAGGCTTATTTCCTTCTATTTGTAAACTATCATCATAAATTTCAAAATTGTAAATACCTGAATTATAATAATAATTAGCAGAATTATAAGTTTGATTTAATTTATAAATATAAGCTTGATCATTTTTTGCAATACCAACAATACTTTCATTCAAAAAAAGCTTAAGGCCTATTATTTCATCATAAGATCTATAATATTTTGATTTTGTAAGTTCATCGGCCATTTTAGAAGTAATAACTACTTCATTTGTGTTTTCAGGCCTTTTTCCTATAATTAAAGAATCCTTAATTAATGTTTGATTATATACATTTGAATAATCAAGCTTTATTGAGGTTGAAACTCCCATTTTTATCTTTAAGCTACCACTTTGATTATTTGAATAAATATCATCAATATATCCTAAATCATATACTCTAGCTAATTCAGAATATATATTTTCCTTCGTCTGAAATGAAGATATTTTTAATGTATATACATCATTACGAGCAGCTATATCATTAATTTTATTAGGATTGTTAGTTGTGACTAAAACATTTATAACCATAAAGATAATGCCAATTAGAAAAAAAGCGAATTTAAAAATCTTTCCTTTTACCTTATCATTAAAAAAGTTACAAAATTCTTCTTTAAGAAGTAAACCAAATTTTGCCCTATCTTTTTTTATTATTGGTTCATAAAAACTATCATCATAAGTAAAATTATCTTCTTTTTCATTATCCTTAAGGTTATTTTCCTTATAATCCGAAATCTTACCATCCTTAATATGATAAATATAATCAGCATAGGTATTTGCAAGTGATATATCATGGGTTACTAAAATAATTAAGCTATTTATAGATAATTTCTTTAAAATTCTTATTATTTGTCTTGTTGACTCACTATCAAGATTACCAGTTGGTTCATCAGCGATAATAACATCATTATGCTTTACAAGAGCTCTTGCGATACTTACTCTTTGCATCTGTCCACCTGATAGGGCTCCTGCAAGCTTCTTTCTAAACTTATAAAGACCTACAGCCTCAAGGGCATTCTTGATTCTTTTTTCACATTCCTTTTCATCATAAATACCAATAATATGTAAAGCTAATAAAAGATTTTCAGAAACTGTTTTATCCTCAAGAATATTATAATTTTGAAAGATATAGCCAAAATGATTTCTTCTATAGGTATCAACCTTATCCATTTGATATTTTAAAAACTTAGTATCATCATAGCTAATACTACCACTTTTATATGAATCTAGACCACCAAGTACATTTACAAGGGTTGTCTTTCCACTTCCTGATTCACCTAAGAAGGCTACCATTCCCTTTTTGGAAAGCTTCAAGGTTGTATCATTTATAACCTCTAGGGTACCATAATTTTTACGTAAATTATTTGCAAAAATCATTATGCCACCTCCTTGAATGTCTTAGCTACACTAAATTTAAAGAGCTTTTTATTAAAGCGTCTTGCGATTAAATAACCAAATAAGAAAATAATCAAAAAATAAATTAGCGATGTTCCAAAATTAATACTACTATAAATAATTAATGGACTATTTTCTTTTGCAAAGGCACCTAAAATTAAAGTTAGTAAATATGTAAATATCGAAATAATTACCGTTTGAATTAATAGTTCAAAAATTGTAATGTAGCGCATATCTCTTTTAGTAACTCCTAAGGTTCTAAAGATATTAAAATCATAAGCCTTTGTCTTATAAATATGAATCATTACTAAATAGGAAATAAAATAAATTATAATAATAATTAAGCTTGAAAGTAGCATAATACCATAAGCTTCCAAATTATTTATTACTCTATCAAGAGAATTAGACGCGTCATATTTTTTTGTATTAAGAACAATATAACCAAGCGATTCCGCCCTTGACTTAATTCCTTTATCGGCATTATAAACTGATACCTGTACTATTTCATCTGCCACAACACTTGCAAGTTCTAAATAAGGCATAGAGGATGTAGCATCACTATCATAATATACAACCTCAAAATCAATAACTCTGTTACAAAGTGATAGGCCTGTACTACCCCTAATTTCATCTATTTCTTTTGCTTTATAATACTCAGGTAAATAAAGAATATTTTTTTCACTTTTACTTTCTTCTATTCTAATATAATCTAAAACTTTTCCTTTAGAATAAATTTTATATTCATAAGAAAATAGAGTTATTTTTTCATACACTTGAGGTGATGTGCAAATAACAATATCATCAACCTTATTTGTTCTTTCAATACCTACAAGCTTATACTTTGAAGCACGAGTTTCTACATATTTATCAACCATACTGCTATATTTTTTTAAAGATACCATATCTGGTACAAGTAAATAAAGCTCATCTTCACCTTCAGGCTTTTTCCCCACACTTGGGTCATAATCAGTATAATAAGTTTCAAAATAGGCATCTATTTCACCACATTTATCAGCCCCATCATATACATAACAAACTGATCTTTGACTCTCTAAAATTGGGTTTATTATATATGGTAAATTATCCCTAATAATAGCATTAATCGCTTCTTCTGTTATTCCTTCATTTTTAGAACAAATAGCATATTTATTTTCATCCTTATAATGAAATTCATTACTAGTTGTAACTTCAGTATTATATATATAATCAATAAATTGATATAGCGATAACATAAAAAAGCACGCAAAGAAAATAACAAGACTTGAGAATATTGTCTTTTTAGGAGTATTTATTAAATTCCTTAAGGCTACCTTAAAATTAATTTTTTTAGGAATTGGAACATAATCTAAATTAAGAACCTCTTTTTCATCATCACAAGGAACCTCACGTAAAATTTTATCCTCATATAAAGTACCATCAACAATTGTTAATTTCCTTGTTGCATAAGGCTCTACCTCTTCATAATTATGGGTTACGACAAGGACAAGCTTATCATGTGCTATTTTAGCAATAAGTGCCATAATCTCAGCGCCCGTTTCGCTATCAAGATTTCCTGTAGGCTCATCACATGCAAGAATTTCAGGCTCAAAGGCTAAAGCACGAGCAATAACACAGCGCTGTTTTTGTCCACCAGACAATTCAGCTCCTCTATTATTTATCTTATCATGAAGACCTACCTCATCAATAATAGCTAAGGCTTTTTTCTTAGCCTCCTTAGTGGGTATTCCTTTAAGCTCATATGGTAGCATTACATTTTGAAGAACAGTATAGGATTCAATAATATTATAATTTTGAAAAATAAAGCCTACCTTATTTTTTCTAAAGTCATCCATATCATCCACATTAAAATAGGCCGTTTCATTACCCTTATAATAGATTTCTCCCTCATCAAATGTATCCTGCTTACAAATAACATTTAAAAGAGTTGATTTACCGCTACCTGATGGTCCACATATCGCTACAAATTCATTCTTATATAGCTCTAAATTAATATTTTTTAAAGCGTGGGTTATTATTCCCTTTGAATTATAAAACTTAGTTACATTTTCTAGTTTAATCAATTAAATCACCCTCATCATTTTTAACATATAAAACATAGCCTATAATCATTGCTACTATAGAAAAAAGCAGTGGTATACTAAACACAATGCTATAGCAAGTATTACTAACTTTAGTATAGTTTAAATATGCTAGAATCACAACCAATAAAACCAAGAAAATTGAGACAATATTGTACATTTTAATTCTATTTTTATCTATGGGATTGTTAGGATGTGAAACGGGACTTAAAAGTAGTACCGGAATAATTGATAAAGAACAAATAATCATTGCGATTATCGACAAAAGCCTTGCATCAAGCCGGATCATAAAAATCATAGTTAAATACATTATAACCAAAATACTTATACAACCAATATGTGTTTTAGCATGATATCCCCCAAAGAATTTTCTAAATAATAAAAAGCTGAAGGTAAAAAGGGCGGTCTCCCAATATCTTTTTGTAATTAAAGCTCCTACTATCATTATTAAAAAATTAATAATAGTTGAAATAAGCATTTCAAAGGAGTATTCATAAACCTCCCTATCATCTTCTTCAATTTTTCCTTTTTTAATATAAAAAAGAGTTATTTTTTTTGCTAAATAATGCATACTCATCACCTAGACAAATAATAACTCTTTTAACACTAAAATCTACATTTTTGGCCTAACATGTCGTTATTTTGGCCTAAGATGCATCTTCTTTTAAAATTATTGAGACAATAAACTTACCTTCTGTTTTTTTAATTTGTAAATTACCTTGATATTTTTCAACTATTTCCTTTACATTTTTAAGTCCATATCCATGAGCATTTTTATTCTTCTTTGTAGTTTCTAAGCTTTCATTTAAATTACTTGAATCATTAGAAATTTGAATACTTAAATAATTGCAATGCTCAATCATTTTAATTGACACATTCTTATTTTCTTCCTTATCTAAGGCCTCAATAGCATTATCAAGTAAATTACCTAAAAGAGCACAAGCATCAAGAGAAGCGATAAAATCAAAATTTAAAACATTTATATCACAATTTAATTTTATCTTTTTCTCATCCATTAATTTCTTCTTGCTATTAATTAAAGCGTTAATAGCGGAATTGGTAGTGTATTTTATTTCCTGAGCAGAATTTACCGTTTTACAAATACCATCAATCATTTCTAATCCTTTAGCATCATCATTTTTTATTGCATCTCTTATAGCGTATAACTGATTTTTTAAATCATGCATTTCCTTAGCTGATATTGTTTGGCGAGTAATAATTTCGTTTAAATATTCATATTCAAGCTTCATTTGATGCTCATTTGATTCAAGCTCATACTGCTTCTTAAGGCTTGTACCATAGGATTCAAATAAATAAAATACAGCTAAATTAGCAAATACGAGTAAAGCTTCACCTATCGCTCCCATAAGTTGAATTCCTCTATCATTATAATCCTTTGAAGCACCAATAATTGTAACTCCCACAGTTAGAGTAATAACAGGTAATATTAAGAAGGTTGTAGTAAGCTTCCAGTTAACCTGAATATCTTTTTTCTTGTACTTATGAGCAAATAATTTAACAATCATAAGGGCCAATAATTTTGAGGATAAAACACCTACCGTATAATAAAGAATTGTGCCTGTAACCTCTTCTACATTAGTTCTAAAAATTAATGACATTGTAAAGCCAACAATATACTCTGCACAATCCATTAAAACGATAACGATTAATACTGATACAATTCGCATTTTAATATTTTCTTTATAACCCCATGAAATGATAAAGGCACCTATCGTTAAAGTTAAAACCGAAATAAGATGCGGATGATCAAATAAAAATACAATAGAGGCTAAAACAACATATATTCCACTAAGTAAGGGAATTAACCACTTATGCTCACTTTTTCTTCCAATTGTATTAAATGCGACATTAAATATATACACCTCAAAGAAAAAGCTTATTATATTCATTATATAAAAATCCCACTTCATACTGTTTTCTCCATTAAATATTTATTAAATGCTGAAAGTAATGTATCCTTATAATTTCTACTAAGAGGAATTAATTCATTAACCCCTTCAAGTTCTAACTCATTTTGCCCTATTCGCTTAATATACGCCATATTAATCAAAAAGCTTTTATGGGTTTTTGCGAATCCATACATTTGCAAAATTTCTTCGTATTCAGCAATTTTTCCTCTTATTATAATTTCTTCTTTAAGCAGTCTAAATTTTAATTCCTTCTGATATACCTCAAGATATCTAATCTTAGAAATATCAATAAGCCTAATATTGTCATTTTCTTTAATCTTAATTTTATAGTGTTCATGTTTATATAATTCTACTGCTCTTAGTAAATCATATTTTAAATCATCAACTCTCAATGGCTTTTTTAAAAATTGGAAGGTTCCAACTCTAAAAACATCAGTCATATAATTAGTATAATTCGTAAGAATAAATACAATAATACTAGGATTTATCACTCTTAGCTTTCTAATCGTTTCAATTCCATTGAGACCTGGCATTTCAATATCAATAAATAAAATATCAATTCTTTTAGTGGAATTATTAATAAGATCTATCCCTGAGGTATAGGTACTAATATCAACTTCATAATCTGAAAGTATTTTCATAACAGCATCTGCAGTTGAATTTACATAATCAATTTCATCATCACAAATCGCAATATTAAGCATACATATACCTCACATAAATTTAATGAAATTATAACATTTTCTTAATATTTTTTCAAATTTATTATGAAACAACAAAAAAAGTGGATTGCTCCACTTATTATGCATCAAAGCTATTTACAGGATTATTATCATCATCTAATGTAAATACTTTAACATTATTTTTGTCTAAATAAGGAACCAAGCCCTCTAATGCATCTGATTCAAATCTATCCATCTTAATATCTTGATATAGATCAACATCAAAGCTTGTTGTCTTAAGACCATAAAGCTTGTATTCTTCACCCTTCATCTTAAGCACACCATAGGAAGACACATAATAATAATCTGCAATTCTTCCAAGTAGATCATGAAGATTAACACTACCCTTAATCTCTTTTTTATAAAACTCGTGTGATCCTTCAATATCTAGAATAAATATAATTTTTTGTTCCTTAGATATCGTTTGGCTCTTAATTGTAATAACATTTGAAGAATCTTCCTTTCTGGTTAGCTTAGCATTAATGATTGTTTTTACAAGAAAGAAAACAAACAATGTTGCACAGATTATTGTAATAACCCTTGAAACAATTAGTGTTGTCTTATAACTAGAGGTATAGTTTATTTGATAATAAATCCAAGAAAATAAGCCCCCAAGAAAAGCTACACCTGTAATTACAAGTGGTACGGCATAAGATACCTCACCACCAACCATAGCACGCTCAAATCTTCTTTGACGTGATGACTTAATTCTAATTGAAGGTGAAATAGAAATTAATGTTTGAATATACATGAATACTATAATTACACCAGAAAGTATCGCATAGGTGATAGTTGCACCCTTACTAACGGGACTTTCAATACTATTAATTCTTATTAGTGTATCAATTGAATATAAGTATAATAAAGCCGCATCTAAAAGACTTACTAAAAATGTTGACCAAAGCTTCTTTCTTTTAACAGATGGAATAAAATAGATAAGAGAGACAATAATTCTGTTCCAGAAAAACACCTCAATTAAAATCAAAAATAAATTTAAAATAATTGTTGCCAATATAACAGCCCCTTTGTTTACTATAACATTTTACATTATTAATTATCAAATTTCAACTTAAGGACGTTAATATTATGTGAATAATTATGGGAAATTATGAGTGTTTTAAATGTTTAAGCATTTCATATTGAGAATCATACATGTCTTTATAAATTGGACAATTTTGATAAAGCTCCTCATGCGTTCCTTCACCTTTAATCAACCCACTATCTAATACTACAATCTTATCGGCGTCCTTTATCGTAGATAATCTATGGGCAATTATGAAGGTTGTCCTTCCTTTAGTTACAACATTCATTGCGTGCTTAATTTGCATTTCAGTTGCCGTATCAATATTGGCAGTAGCTTCATCTAAAACTAATATTTTAGGATTTCTTAATAAAATTCTTGCAAATGATATAAGCTGCTTTTCACCTAAGCTCATATTTTCGCCCTTAAAGCTTACATGCGCGTTAATACCATCCTCATTTTTTTCAATTAAATAAGATGCACCAACCTCTTTTAAAACCTCAATAACCTCTTCATCAGTATGATTACTTCCTAAGGTAACATTACTTTTAATGGTACCTTCGAATAAAGCTGGAGTTTGAAGAACAATTCCACAGTGGCGACGATAAAGAGCTTTATTATATTCTTCAATATTAGCCCCATCAACTAAAATTTCACCACTATCAGTATCATTATACTGTAAAAGTAAATTCATTAAGGAAGACTTACCACTTCCTGTATGTCCAACAATACCAATTGTTTGACCAGGTTTTATATCAAGATTAATACCATGCAATATTTCATGATCCTTAACATAGGAAAAATGAACATTTTTAAATTCTACGTGTCCTTTTATTTCCTCAGGTGGTGTTTTACCATCAAAAATTCTTGTATCATTAGGCTCATCTAAAAACATATAAACACGATTAGCCGCTACCATTGAATCTTCAAGTTCATTAAGATTATTAAAAATGGTATTAATCGGACTAATAATACGATCCAAGTAATTAGTGAAGGTTGTAATAAGACCTGCTGTTACAATCACCCCACCAATTTTAAAATATTCGTAACCAAAATAAATTAAAATTCCTGCTTCTACAAGTCTCTTAATAAAGATTAAAAGTTCCCAACCGAAATAAATTGAAATAGTATTAACCTTCTTATCTTGATTATTATAATTTGTAACTAAATCCTTATAATCATCAAGCATATATTCTTCCTGATTAAAAGCTTGAATTATTAGTGTTCCTGAAATCAATTCATTAAGCTTACCAGTAATTCTTGATGATGTTTCTCTAAGTTCTGTATAATAGCTATGAACCTTTTTTCGGTAAAATGTTATCCAAATTAAAATTATAGGTACAATTATAAGAATAATAATTGATAATTGCCACTGAAGCAAAATCATACCAACATATACACATAAAAGATTTACTAAAGCCTGACCAATTGAAAAGAAAACATTAAAGTAGGTTCTAACACCTGTTGAATCAGATGTTATTTTAGATACTATTTTTCCATCTGGCTCTAATGAATAATAATCAACCTGAAGATAATCAATCTTACGGATAGCATCTTCTCTTATTGAACGCTCAATATTCATTCCTACTAAGTTTAAAATATAATTTTGAGCATATCTTAAAACAACTACAATAAGTGTTAAAATGCCATAATAAACTAATAAAAGTTTTATTTTAGAAAAAGCTATATTTTTAGTTATTTCACCACTAATCGTAGGAGAAATATAATCATCCAAAATAGACTTTGTGATACGTGGAGTAATGGTTGTTAAAATAGCAATTAAAACGGCACTTATTACACAAAATAAAATTTTAATTTTATTTTGCATAATATAAGGTATAGTTCTTTTAATTAAACCCTTTTTATCATATTTATCATATTTATGTGCCATATTACTCACCATCCTTTGTCATTTGCTGTTCAAGGAAAAGATCATGATAGAAGCCATGTAAAGCCATTAATTCATTATGGGTTCCTTTTTCAATAATTCTTCCACCATCAAGAACAATAATATTATCCGCCTGCATAACTGCTGACAAACGATGGGCAACAATTATATTTGTTCTTCCGCTTCGATATTCATTTAAATTTTTAATGATGTTAGCTTCTGTTTTACCATCAACAGCTGATAGAGAATCATCAAGAATCATTATATCCGCATTTTTCATAAATGCTCTTGCAATTGAAAGTCTTTGCTTTTGCCCACCTGAAAGTGTCACACCATACTCACCAACAATAGTATCTAAGCCTTCTGGTAAATTAACAATATCCTTTCTAAAATCAGCCATATCAATAGCTTTATAAACATCTTCTGTATCAACCTCATGAGCACTATTTCCTAGCCTCACATTTTTAAATACACTTCTTGAAAACAGCATATGCTCCTGAGGAACATAGCCTATTCTTGATCTTACAGATTCCTTTTTATAATCTCTAATATCAATATCGTTAATTAATATTTTTCCATCTGTAATTGGAAATTGACGCATTAATTGTCGAACAAGAGTTGATTTTCCAGAGCCTGTTTTACCAACAATTCCTAAAGTTTGGCCTTCCTTAAGAATTAAATTAATATGATTTAATACTGGTTCCTTATCGTGAGGATAAGTAAATGAGACATCCTTAAATTCAACCTTTTTTACCTCATCAAGCTCTTTTGCATTAGGGATATCAATTATAACCGATTTTGAATTATAAATTTCATTTAGTCTTTCAAGGGAAATAATACTTTGATAGAAATTAGTTAACATATTACCAATATTTGTAAGTGGTGAGGCAAGATTATTTAAATATACAATAAATTGAATAAATAAAGCTACACTAAAGCCTTGAACACTTCCCTTGATAAGCATATTAGCCGCTACAGCGTATGAAATCATAAGTGATACAGCGGTAATTGATTGAAAAATTGGTTGAAAAACAACATTAATTTTTAAGTTTTTTCTTTCAATATCATAAACATTCTTAGATTCAACAAGATTTTTATGATAATTATTCTCTTCTTCTGAAAATGCTCTTATCGTTCTTACATTTGTAATACTTTCAAGAACAACATTACCCATTTGGCTTGCAGCGTCTCTTACTTCCTTCCAATTTCTTTTGACTTTAACCTTTAAAATAATATTAGTCACAAAAATTAAAGATAGAGGTAGGACTGATACCAATGTTAAAATAGGATTAATCATAATCATCGCAATAACATTTACAATTATAACGGTAACCTCAAATGATATATTTAATAATCTATTTCCACCTGAAAAGTTTACACTTTTAACATCACCTAAGGCTCTTGTAAGTAAATCACCTGATTGGAAATTCTCAAAGAAGGTCGCATCCTGGATAATAATATTTTCCATATATCTAACCTGTAATGCGTAAAATAGCTTTACTTTAAGTCTATTTTGAATAACTCTTTTCGTTGTTGTTATAAGATATATTCCAATTGCCGTTGCCACACTCAAAACACCAATTTTCCATATCATATACTGACGTGTTAAGGTATGAGCCGTAACTTGAGCCGTAAAGTCACCTATAATATATGCAGGCACTAGACAAATCAAGGCCTGAATAACACCTAAAAAGAAAATAGGAATATAAAAATATAGGTTCTTCTTTACGAACCACCACATTTCTTTAATAAAATTAAACACGCTAACACCTCTTCCTGTTATATTTTATTTTACAATTTAATATATAAATTGACAAGGAAAAAAACTAACAAAAAGCATTAGAATACTTTTATCTAATTTTCGATAGTAATTTACTTAAATTTTTAATTAAATCATTAAAAATTTACATAAAAATTAAAAATGCCTCCTAAGAAGCATTTCTACTTATTATTTATAATTAGATCTTAATAAATCAATTTCACCCTTATAATCTTCTTCCTCATTTGGTGTTTCAAGAAAGAAAGGAAGATGTCTTAATCTTGGATTATTAATTATTCTAATAATAGCCTCAAGACCAATGGTTCCTTTTCCTATCTTTTCATGACGATCCTTATGGCTATTAAACTCTGTCATAGAATCATTAAGGTGGATTGCTTTTAGTCTTTCAAGGCCAATTAAATGGTCAAATTCATCAAGAACACCATCTAAATTATTGACAATATCATATCCAGCACTATAAACGTGACACGTATCTAAGCATACACCTAAGTGCTCACTACACCAAACACCATCAATAATAGCTTTAAGTTCTTCAAATGTTTTACCAATTTCACTACCCTTACCTGACATTGTTTCAAGTAAGATTGTAGGTGTCATATCATGACTCATCACATCATTTAAAGCCTCAATAGTATATTTAATACCTTGTTCAGCTCCTTGACCAACATGACTTCCTGGATGAAAATTATATAAAGCATTAGGAAAATACTTTATATCCTCTAAATCCTCTTTAAATACTCTTCTTGCAAAATCTCGAATTGAAGGATCAGCACTACAGGCATTTAAAGTATATGGTGCATGACACAAAAGTGTTGCAAAGCCATTTTCATGTCCAAATTCTAGATACGCATTGATATCATCTAAATCTAAAGGACGCTTTGCACCACCACGAGGATTTCGAGAAAAATACTGATATGTATTAGCATCAAGCATTATAGCTCTTTTAGCAGTTGCTAAAAAGCCCTTTGAAATCGACATGTGGGGCCCTATGTTTAATTTTTCCATTTTTACCTCTTTCTTTAAAATAATATCTCTTGGTGAATCCAAGAGATATTACTAATTTATTTTTTACTTATCTTGATATTTAGGATCATTTACACGAGCCATATAATTTTCATAACGCTTTTGGGCATCACGTAAGTTAAGATCAAGAAGCTCTTCAGCTTTAACTGGATTAATCTTAGAAAGCTGTGAATAACGTCCTTCATTCATTAAGAAGTCATGATACTTAGACCAATCTGGTGCCTTAGAGTCCATTGTAAATGGATTCTTTCCTTCCTTAGCTAAATCAGGGTTAAAACGGAATGTTGGGAAGTATCCACATTCAGTTGCAAGCTTAGCCTCTAGCTGAGTCTTAGCAAGACCACCCTTAATATTATGAGCAATACATGGAGCATAGCAAATAACGATTGATGGACCCTTATATGCCTCTGCTTCCTTTAAAGCCTTAATAACTTGATTTTGGTTAGCACCATGACAAACAGTAGCCACATAAACATGACCATAGCTCATTGCAATTGATGCTAAATCCTTCTTCATTTGACGCTTTCCAGATGCTGTAAACTTAGCAATAGAACCTGTACGGCTTGACTTAGAAGATTGACCACCAGTATTTGAATATACCTCAGTATCAACAACAAGAACATTTACATCCTCATTATTAGCAATTACATGGTCAAGACCACCAAAGCCAATATCGTAAGCCCAACCATCACCACCAATAATCCATTGAGATGCCTTAATAATATATTGCTTTAAAGAAATAATTTCCTTAGCATAAGGAGCTTCATTCTTGCTAAATGCTGCAACCATCTTAGGCTCTAGAGCCTCAGTTACATCACCGTTATCACGGTTTTCTAGCCATTCGTTAGCAAGATTACGCTCTTCTTCAGTCATTTCGTTAAGATTATTAACGATGACAGTTTGTAGACGATCACGCATAGTTTCATATGCAATTCTCATACCAAAGCCAAATTCAGCATTATCCTCGAATAGAGAGTTAGCCCATGCTGGACCATGACCATTCTTTAATGTTGTATATGGGCTTGATGGATATGAACCAGAATAAATTGAAGTACATCCAGTTGCATTAGCTACCATCATACGATTACCAAATAATTGGCTAACTGCCTTAACATAAGGAGTTTCTCCACATCCAGCACAAGCTCCTGAGAACTCGAATAATGGCTTTGCAAATTGTACATTCTTAGCATTACCATTTCCAACAAGCTCTGATTTATAAGATACATTGTCAAGGAAGTATTTAGCCTTAACATCATCATGGTTATCAATAGCCTTCTTAATTGGCTCCATAGTTAAGCAAGCCTTAGGACAAACAGTAGTACATACACCACAGCCTGTACAATCAAGAGGAGAAACAACCATTGTAAATTTAACATTTTCAAGTCCCTTACCATTAGCCTTAAGATATGTTACACCCTCTGGTGCATTCTTCTCCTCTTCCTCATTTACAAGGAATGGACGAATAGCAGCGTGGCTACATACAAAGGCACATTGGTTACATTGAATACACTTCTCACCATCCCAAGTTGGAACCTGTGAAGCTACTCCACGCTTTTCATAAGCAGCAGTTCCAGCTGGCATTGAGCAGTCAGCACGATCCTTGAATACAGAAAGTGGAAGACTATCTCCTTCAAGTGAATCAATCTTATCAGCGATTTCACGAACAAACTTAGGACGAGAGCTATCAACAGTCTTAACCTCTGGAGTTAGGTTAGCCCATTCTGGCTTAACCTCGATCTCAACGATACGAGATTCACCCATATCAACAGCCTTGCAGTTCATATCTACAAGCTCTTGACCCTTCTTAGCATAAGTCTTTTGAGCAAATTCCTTCATATGAGTCTTAGCTTCTTCATAATCCATAATTTGTTCATTTAGCTTAAAGAAGGCAGATTGCATAATAGTATTTACACCAAGACCTGGTCTAAATCCACACTCTAATGCAGCATGAGTTGCATCAATAATATATAACTTAGCATGCTTCTTAGCAAGTTGAATCTTGTAGCTATTTGGAAGTAAAGCTTCAATTCCATCCTTACCAGCAACAGTATTTAATAGGAATACACCACCATCACGAAGGCCCTTAATCATATCAAATTTTCCTAAATATGCATCAAGTGAGCATGATACAAAGTGTGGCTTATTAACTAAATAAGTTGAACGAATTGGGTTTTTAGAAAAACGTAGGTGTAGTCTTGTTGAACCACCACTCTTCTTTGAGTCATAAGCAGCATAGCTTTGAGAATAGAAATCAGTGTAGTCACCAATAATCTTAGAAATATTCTTACAAGCACCAACAGTACCATCAGAACCAAGACCAAAGAATAATAATTCAGTTGTAGTCTTATCAGCAGTATCAATTGAATCCTTTACAACAACGTTAGAATGATCAATATCATCATTAATACCAACAGTGAAATGATCCTTAGCCTCACCAGCTAAATTTTCATATACAGCATTAATTAAATCAGGAGTTGTATCCTTTGAAGATAGACCATAGCGTCCACCAATAATAAGTGGCTTATTAGCCTCATCGTAATATACACTCTTAACATCTAGGTAAAGTGGCTCACCGACTGAACCTTGTTCAATTGTACGGTCAAGAACAGCAATTCTCTTGACTGTCTTAGGCATAGCCTTAAAGAAATACTTAGAGCTAAATGGACGATATAGATGAACTTCAAGTAAACCAACCTTCTTGCCATGAGCTGTTAAATAATCAACAACCTCACGAGCAGCCTGGCAAACTGAACCCATTGCAACAATAACATCAGTAGCTTCTTTATCTCCATAATATACAAATGGAGCATAGCTTCTTCCTGTTACCTTAGAAATTTCATCCATATACTTAGCTACAATATCAGGAACTTCCTTATAATGCTTGGCTTGAAGCTCACGAGTTTGGAAGTAAACATCATCGTTTTGAGCAGTTCCTCTTTCTTTAGGATGAGTAGGGTTTAAAGCGTTCTCACGGAATTTTTGAACAGCATCACGATCAAGTAAACGATTAAATACTTCGTAATCCATAGGTTCAATCGTATTAACCTCATGAGAAGTTCTGAACCCATCAAAGAAATGAAGGAATGGAATTGATGAAGAAATAGCTGCAAGGTGAGCAATTCCTCCTAAATCCATAACCTCTTGAACAGAGTTAGAGCATAACATTGCAAATCCTGTTTGACGACATGCCATAACATCCTGATGGTCGCCAAAGATTGCAAGTGATTGCGCAGCAAGTGATCTTGCGGCTACATGGATAACACCAGGAAGGCATTCTCCAGCAATTTTATACATATTAGGTATTTTTAGCAATAATCCTTGAGATGCAGTATAAGTTGTTGTTAAAGCACCTGCCTCAAGTGAACCATGCACAGTACCAGCCGCACCGGCTTCTGATTGCATTTCTACAACCTTAACTGGCATACCAAATAAATTTTTCTTTCCTTGTGAAGCCCATTCATCAACGTATTCTGCCATTGGGGTAGAAGGTGTGATAGGGTAGATTCCAGCTACTTCTGTAAAAGCGTATGATACATATGCTGCAGCATAGTTTCCATCAATAGCCATTCTTTTAATATCTTTTTTTTCAGACATATTAGATCCTCCTTAGAATATCTTCTTTAATATTATAGCCATTTCTTTTCCTTTTTTCAACACCAAGGCCAAAACTAAAAAAATAAAGTACATATTTTTTCAATTTATCTTAAAATTAAGCAATTTATAACCTCTTTAATTAAAAATAAACACAATTATTTAATATTAAATAATAAGTGAAATAAAGCTTTCTAATGTACTCATTTTACTTATATTAATCTGTATCTTTTATTTTAAGTTTAGAATAAAAAATTAACGAAAACAAATATATTAAAGCACTACAAATAAAAATTAATATAGCATCATATCCTAAAATATTTCCTGTAAAAATAGTTATCTTAAATATTGGTTTAGTATTATTTAAAATCATTTTCTTTATAATATTATAGCCTAAAGCCTCAACAGCACATGTATACAAAAAGGACATTATTAAAACAATAAAATTTATTAAAATAATTATTTTAGAATAATCTATTGTATGATATCCATTTGCCTTAAGATTTGCATACATTATTTTCTTATTACATATAGTTTTTTTATTGCTAAAAGATTTTTTTTAATCTATAACAAAAATAGAAGGAAGCCTATTCAACGGCTTACTCCTATTAAATAGAACATTTACAAGATGAACACCGGTTGTGACGGTGTTTTTCTTTTTCTCTTGCAAAAATCAATTAATCAAATGACTACTTCTTCCTTTTAAATGAAAAAATTTGCATCACTAGTCTTATTATTGATATAACAAGATTAATAATTGTAACAATTTCTTGCATTAGGTTGAGTCCTCTAGGAACACTCTTGGAGGACTTATGCATTTATTTGCGTAAGTACCGCCTCCAATACTTAAAACTAAAAGTAGTACCATTTTTATAGACTTCCTATTTCATATTCTAATGCAAAGTGACATTATTATTGTTTTACACTACAACTCAATTATTTTTGTACTTAGCTTATCTAAATATGAATCATGACTAATAATAATTATAATTTTATCTTCATTAATTTTTTCATTTATTAATCTTATAATCTCTTCTTTATGATTAATATCTATAAAATTAGTTGGTTCATCTAAAATATAGACTGATTTATTTTGATTCAAGTAAAACTTAATTTGTTCTAACTTCTTCTGTCCGCTTGAGCCTAATGATTTTTCCTCATCATAAAATTTACTAATATAGGCATCAGCACTAATATAAACAATATTATTAGAGTGCTCTAAACTATCATTAAAATAAATATTGCCACTATAACGTTTATTTAAACCTAATATAGCCTCAATCATACTTGTTTTCCCAATACCATTTCGACCTTTTATTAAATAAATTTCACCCTTTTTAAACTCAATATTTATTGGTGAAAATAAAGGCTTATTATTAACATCAAGAATAGTAAAATTTTCTAACCTAATATTATCAATAATTACATCATTGTAAATAGCATAAGGCTTTATAAATAATTCTTCAATTTCCTTTAAAATAGGCCTAGCCTCTTTATAATCACTTGTATAAGTCATTAAAAACTCTACAGGATTCCAAAGCTGCGAGGTATAATTTTGAAATGCAAATAAAGTACCAATAAGTAAAATATCTTTATATGTTAAAATTCCTGCAATTAAAATCACAGCTAAAATAGCAAGATTTAAAAAAGCATAGGAATAAAAATATAAATATTTTGATTTTTCCTTAACACTTTTTGCATAACCTCTTTTATATTTATTCAAATACTTCTTTATTGAAGGCAGTTGCTTTAGGGTTGAAAAGCGTTCTTCTTTAGACAACCTATATTCATCAAAAATATATTTTTTTACAGTATCTGAATTTCCTTTATTAGCCTCTGCATATTTATAAATTTTCTTTTCAAATTTTTTAGAGGCCCAAAAGCTAAAGGGAATAAAAATTAAAAGAATAGTTGCGATCATCATATTAATCAAAAACATTAAAACAAATATAGAAATAATCGTTATAACTGAAAAGATTAGTTCAACCTTTTTAATAAAAAAGAATGTATTTGTTTTTTCATAATATTCTCCCATGAGCTGCGATAATTTATCATTTGAAATATCAGTTGTAGCGTCATAATTTGCAACAAGCATATCTAGCTTTTTAAAATAATTCTCATAATTTTCATTTTCAACTTTACCTACTAAGCATGCAAGAAAAAAGCCACCAATTTGAATCAAAAAGAAATTAGCAATAGTTAAAATGATATAGATAATAATTTGATGTAGATTTTTAGCTATAATATTATTTATAAAATTCATTATTAAAATGGGATTTAATAAATATAATCCTTCATAAATAATATAAGTCATAATATAAATTATCTTTGTTTTATTAGATGTTAAGCTTGAAAATCTAAACATTATACCACTCTCTCATATAAAATTATTTAACATTCTTTAGATAATTTTATATCAATATACTTTACTTAGTCAATAATATATTTCATAATTTATCTATTTTCCGATATTAAAGTTGTTTTTTTATATTTAAATATCGTATTTTATACAATAATATTTAAAAAGGAGTGAAAAATCACTCCTTAAGTGGTAATCTTAGTGCTAATTCATCAATCAATTTTGACTTATTTTTTCTTTTTATTACAACAAAGAGGAAATTATCCTTAAATACATATGAATAAGCTCTTATTTTCGTCTTTTTTAAAGCATTTTGTAATATCTTATCTGTATTATCCGTCAACATAAAATCACCAACAATACTAATTCCTACCAAATTACCTTCATTATTCTTATAATATGACTTATTATTTAAAATAATAAAAGGCATATTTTTTTTATTTTTTGAAAGATAAATGACAGAAACAGCCTTCGGTCCATTTTCCTCAAGTGGGACAATATTTGTACCATCATCACCAAGAGATTTTAAAATTTTTGTTGAAACTAAATAATTTTTAGCAATTACTGCAGCTCTTTCCGATAAAACCTTACCGCCTGATAAAGATAGTTCAAGCATTTGGTCAAAGGAAATATTTTTTAAACATAAATATCTTTTTGATTCTCTAGGATCAATTGTATATACACCTGAAACATCCGTATAAATTAAGCAATCTGTTTTAAATATCGCACTTAAGGCTAATGCGGTTGTATCCGAACCACCTCTTCCTAGCGTTACAAATTCCTTATTATTAATTCCTTGAAAGCCTGTTACAACAATAACATCATACTCTAAAAACAAGTCCTCAATTCTTCTTTTATCAATCATTTTAATTAAAGCATTACCATAATTAGAGCTTGCATAAATTCCCAAGCTATAAGCATTAAGGGAAATAGCCTTTACACCTAGCTTAATTAATGCAATTGCTAGTAATGATGCATTTAGCATTTCTCCTGTTACAAGCATTTGGTCAAGCTCACGTAATGATGGTGTAGGTGAAATATCATTTGCACAGGAAATAAGCTTATTAGTCATTCCATAGGGTGCTGATACCACCACTATTTGTTTATCAGAGCATAATGAAATACTTTTGGCAACCTGCTTTATTTTAGTATTATTTGCAAGTGAAGAGCCACCATATTTTTTTACAATCAATTATATCAACTCCAAAGAGCATAAAGTTCCTCCTCTAAGCCAGTTTCTTCCTTAAGAGGCAGTCTTAAGTCTCCCGCTGGTAGATTTAGTGCATTCATTAAAGCCTTAATTCCAACTGGATTTAAAACACCTAAGCACTTTTCCATTAATGGTTCATATTTCCTAAAAAGCTCTAACGAAGCCTTATGCTCACCTTTATTGTATGATTCTATAATATTTTTAATTATTTCACTTATCACATTTGACATAACACTTATAACTCCAGACGTACCATAAAGAAGAAAATCCATAAGAACTAAATCATCACCACAGTATACCTTAAAATCAGGACTATTAAGACTACATACTTTTCTTATCTTTGTTAAATCCGAACTGGCAAGCTTTATTCCTTTTACATGCTTTATCTTCATAAGCTTTTTAATTTCTTCTATTGTTAAATCATAATTAGTTCTTGATTTAACATCATATATAATAATATCCTTATTTATAATTTTTGATGCTTCCATAAAATATTCAATAATACCTTCTTTTGTGGACTTATTATAATAGGGAGTAATAACTAAAAAGCTTTTTATATTAATACCATCATATACCTTTAGCTCCTCTTTCATACTATTTAAATTATTAACACATAAGCTACCGATAAGCTCAATTTTTCCTTCAGAAATTAAAGCTACCTCTTTTACTATTTTCTTCTTTTCCTCGAGGCTTAGACTTGGAGCTTCTGAGGTTGTACCTAAAAGCAAAAGCTTATCTGTTTTTTCTCTTATATGCTTTAAAACTAAGCTCTTAAGCCCTTCATACGAAACATTGCCATCCTTAAAGGGAGTTATTAGCGCCACAATATTTTCCATCAAATCACCATTTTATTATATGAAAAAAAGAAAAAATCTCCACAATGGAGATTCCTTCTATTTTAAAACAAAGTGGATATCCTCAAGACTAGCACTAGTTACTGAGGATTCATCATTTGAAATAATCTTATCAATTATATCACGCTTCATATTTTGAAGCTCGATTACTCTTTCTTCTATTGTATTTTCACAAATAAGCTTTATAACCTCAACATTACGCTTTTGACCAATTCGGTAAGCTCTATCAGTAGCTTGTGATTCAACCGCTTGATTCCACCAAGGATCCATGTGAATTACCACATCAGCCCCAACTAGGTTTAAGCCTGTACCACCAGCCTTAAGTGATACTAAGAAAATCTTAACCTCATCACTGGCATTAAAGCGACTGGCATATTCAATCCGATTTTCAGGCTTTGTATCACCTGTTATCATATAATATTTTAAATGAAGTGAAGCTAAAATATCCTCAATTAAGTTTAAGCATTTAACAAATTGTGAGAATATTAATATTTTATGACCCTCGTCGATATATTTTACAATTAGCTCATGAAGCATTTGAAGCTTCCCACCATCTTCCGTTCCTTCCTGAAAGGTTCTAGGATCAACGCAAATTTGTCTTAGTCTTAAAATGAAAGGTAAAATATCAAAGGCTTTGGCCCCATTTGCTAGGGCATTACGAGCCATCATTAAATGAGCATCATAAAGCTTTCTTTGCGCAGGCGTCATTGGTGCCTGAATAATTGTTTCAAATTTGGCAGGTAAATCCTTCAAAACATTATTCTTTGTTCTTCTTAAAACAAATGGTGCTATCTTTTTAGCTATATGGGAAGGATAATTATCATTTGAATTATACTTAACCTTAAAGACTGATAACTCTTCAAAATAGCCTGGCATAACAAATTCAAAAATAGACCATAAATCAATAACATTATTTTCAATTGGTGTACCTGTTAAAGCGAATTTCGAATCACCCTTAAGCTTTTTAACAGCTAAAGATTTTTCTGCTTGAACATTTTTAATATATTGAGCCTCATCAAGGATAATATATTTAAATATTTTATCTTTATATAAATCAATATCATTTCTTAAAGAATCATAAGCTGTAATATATATAGTTTTTTTATCATTTGAAATAGAATCTATTAAATCCTTACGGGCTTGAAGGCCTCCATATATTTGATAAACTAAAATATCTGGTGCAAACTTCTCAAATTCATTCTTCCAGTTAAATATTAAGCTTTTTGGACAAACAATAAGACTTGGTTTTGAATCAGGGCTTGCGGCTATAAGGGTAATAATTTGAAGCGTTTTACCAAGACCCATATCATCAGCTAAAATACCACCCATATGATATTTAGCTAAAATAGAAAGCCAATTAAAGCCCTCAATTTGATAAGGTCTAAGACTTGCATTAACATCTGGTATCTTAACCTTACTATTTTTAAAATCTGTAAGCTCATCTATCATGTTTCTTAAATAATCATCTATCTTAATCATATCCTTATGAGCATAAGCACATAAGGCTTGATAAATTGGAAGTGATACGGATTCATAAGGATGCTTCTTATCAATATGAAGCTCGTCCATAGCTTGCGCCATTTCATCATCTTCAATTTGAACAATTCGGTTATTCTTAAGTAAAACATATTTCTTATGAAGCTTCATTCCCTGATAAAGCTTAAATAGTTCTTCCTCATCATATTCCGTATCTTCCATAAAGCATTCCATAATACCACTATTATAATTAATCTTAATAACAGGCTTTTGGAAATTTAAAACCTGATGATTTTGAATTGCTTCTGATAAATAAACACTAGCAAGCTCCCTTAAATGAGAAAAATCCATCGCCATAAAATCATAAATAAGGTCCTCACTTTGACAAACACCATCTTCAAAGCCTAAGACATCAAGATATGCTAAATATTCATCATATTTTCTTTGGTCTTGCGTTTTAAACTCATTTCTTTTAATTTCAATGCCATCATGTTTAAATGACTCCTTAACGGATAATATTTTATTATTATAATCAAAATAAGCAATAATCTCTAAATCAGACACCTTAAAACGATTTTGAACCATCGGGGAAATTTCAAGATAATTATTAATATAAGGATATATTTCATCATTAAAACGCTCAATAACTGGTTCAAGATTAGTACCATTTAGTTTACTAGCTAAGCTGATAAATTGCTTATACCTTGAATTATCCTCAACCTTATAAACAATAGCCGCATCCTCATCAACAATATACAAATCATCAACCAAATGTAATATATGTTGATTTTCCTTAAGTCCAACCTTAAGCACCATTTCATCGGTTATTTCAACCTTAAGCTTTTTAGGACTTAAGTCTAAAAGAACTAGCTTACCGTCAAGATGAATATGTTCACCCTTTAATATTTCTAGAATATGGCTTGCAAGATCTGGGGTAATAGGAAGAGCTTTTTTATAGGAGCTTGATAGCGGAAATTCTAGCAATAATTTAATTAAGCTTTTATAGGGTTCAACTAAATTATTAATATTATGCGTAAAGATAAAATGCTTACCATATTCTTTTCTTTCATTAGTTCTAAAAGAATTAAAAAAATCATATATATTAGAAACTACGTATGGTTTTATATCACCAATTTTAAATGATACCAAAATTTCTCTATAATCAAAATCAAGTGAAACCTCAAGGTGGGCTTTAGCATGGTCTGCGGTTGTATATTTAGAAATTATTTCTTTAAAATCATTAGCCACAAGGTTAAAATTATTAAGCATCATAGCCTGAAGTCTTTTTTGCTTAAGTTCTTCACCTTTTTTCACAGCCTCAGTTAATTTATCATTAAAATGAATGCGGATGAAGGTAAATAAAAATTCACTATAACTGCTTTTCTTAAAAAAATTAACTTTTTCTATATGATTATTATTAGATCCATAAATAGTATCTAATACAATATACTTACCTAAAAGTGCTAAGCCATAGTGAATTTCTTCTTCCTCACTATCAGCCCAAATAAATGGCTTCATATAGGCGAACAAATCAACCTCATCAATATTAACATAATTATTTGAAGATAAATCTAATCCTGATGTATCAAGTAATAAAGCTTCTTCATTTAAGCGTTCTATACGATAAAGATAATAGATATCACTTAATATCATTATAACCGCTTTGGTATTTTGATGTTTACTAATTTTATCAAGTTTACGTCTATCAAAATAAGAATTGAATGCACTTTCAATCAAAGCAGTTACAATAGAGTGGTCACTAATTTTTCTTTCTGGATGCTTAAAAATGTAATTAATTACCTCATTGCTTCCTGTTTTCATTTTATCCTCAAGATAATAATTAGGTACATAGTCATAAAGATCACTACTAAGGTCTAAGGATAAATCAATATTAGCTAATAAGTCATAACGCTTTGCTGGTTCAAAGGAATTAATTAAATCCTCATATAAATAGCTTTCTAATTTAGAATTATTTAAAAGCTCCATTCTTTCATTTTCGGGGATTTTTGAACATACCTCATCAATAATGTTTTGGATTAAATCCCAAGCATTTTGGTTTAAATCTCTTCCATTTATATATTCAATTATTTTACGATAATCGTCATTAAAATAATAATATAAAATTACACTTGATTGTCTATCACTATCCTTAGACTCTACGTTATCAAGCTTAATAATTTTTTCATATCTTTTTATAAGAGGAAGGGCCGACTCTTTATATCGATTATATTTATTTAAAGCATTAACCTCATAAGCATAATCAGCTCTTCTTTGCTTATCGATAATAAAACCCGCCGTAAGTGCCTCAATTTGATCTATATACTTAACATTCTCGCTTAAGGCCTCTACAATCTTATTCATAGGCACTTTATCAACATTTTTTATAAAGCTTTTAATATGACTATAATTAACATCATAAGCATCTTCAATAATTTGATTAATTAAAAAATTTACATTCTTACTAAATGAATCAACCTTTTTTAGCAATTTTGCTAAATATTCTAAGGCTGCATAGCCATGGATACAATCAAATGTATCAATACATGAGCATATCGTCGTTGCCTTAAAGCCATTAAATTCAATATCAATTCGATTTTGATAGTTGTCAATTAGTGTGAATTTATTTTGTAATTCATCGTATTTAACATCATGAAAACTAAAATCTGATAGATTTTCGTTTGGATACTTTTCATTTAAAAACTTGCTATCAATTATATACTTAGCAAACTTTTCATTAAGTACATTAACCTTAAACCTAACAATATTTTTTTCTGACATACCATCAAAAGTAATTTTTACAATATCATTATCAATTGATTTAATTGCTCCAAAACCAAACTTTTCATGAAAACCTATCATTTTTACACCTACTTAATTTCTAATATTTTTAATATTTCCTTAGCTGCGTCATCATAAGAAGTATTATACACTACATAATCGCACAACGAAATATTACTCTTTTCAGAATCAATCGCCAAAATACGATTTGTTTTATCCTCAATAGTTGATTTTTTCTTTAAAATAGATTCAATCAAAGTTCTTCTATCTCTTTTAATATAAATCATAATTACATTATCAAAATGACACTTTAAGGCCATTGCTCCACAAATATCCATTGTAGTTAAAACATTTTTACCTGAATTTAGAATTTTAACAATATCTTCCTTTTTAGAACCGAAACCATGCCCGGCATACATAGTTGATTCAAAAAGTTCATTATTATCAAGAAGAGTTCTAAATTCTTCTGTTGTTATATAATTATACCAATCATTTTCTTTAAGGCTTGTAGGGTCTTTCGTTGTGTATGATTGAAGTTTTAAAAGCTTATCAGTCATTTTAATTAATCTTCCTGCCACCTTAGTTTTTCCACTTCCTGAAGGTCCTACAAGGCATACAATAGAAGGGTTTGATAAAGATTCCGTTTCTAAATAAGAATTACTTTTAACAATAACCTCTAAAAGCTTTAAAAATTCCTCATAATTATTAACTGCAAGCATCCCTGTTGCATCCTGATTCCATGGTCTTCGCATTAAAATAGGATATTTCGCATTTGACTTAAAAACATTATGCATTCCATCATCAAATAAAACATCAACATTAATTTTATCCTTACGACTTCCCATGTAGATATTTTCTACTGGAATTTCAGGAAATTCCTCCATTAAACGCTTAGCTCTAATTCCCATAAACTCTGGGGGAATTGAAGTTGAAATAAATACTTCGGCTATTTTAGTAAGCTTTCTTACAAATTCTTTAGCCCCTTCAATAACAGGTTGATTTTGATAGAATTCAGCTTGATTAAAATATTCAAAAATAACATCAGCTCTACTGCCTAATTTTCCCCATCTATTAACCTCATGGATACTAATCGGTGGATTAAATTTATATTTTTCATTGGCCAATTTAATAGCATAAGGTATGCACTCAAGAAGTAAATCATCAACATCTAGTGCAACTGACATCCTGTAATGTCTATTCATTTTTATCACTCATTTCTTCTATATAATTATTAATCTTTTCTAATGATTTTGTAAGCTCATTTATATCAAGCTTTAACGTATCTAAAGAATACAAAAGTAATTTTTCATGAAATGATGAATGCATATCAAGAATTGGTATACTTTTGCTTGTTATATCAATTAAAACCTTTCTTTTGTCTAAATCATCATTAATCCTTTTTATATAGCCTTTTTTAATAAGCTTGTCTACACACACACTAAAAGTTCCTGGTGTTATTTTAAGTTCTTGCGAAAGACCTGTAATCGATTTATCTCGAGCATCACTAATTACCTCTAATGTATGAACCTCGCTTAATGTTAGGTTAATCTTTTTTCTTTTTATAAATAATTCTTCTTCTATTTTTATATTTTGATATAAAGAGGTTAATGCATTATTTAAATTTAAAAGCTCAGGCTTCATCTAATCACATCCAAAATCATTATATTAATAATATTATACGTTAAAGTAATAATAATTGCTAGAAAATATATCATTTTTAATGTATAATTTATATAGAGTTTGAAGAAAGGAATTTAATTATGGAATTATTAGAAAGATTTTTAAATTATGTTAAAATTGATACAATGTCCGATGATACAACTGGTTTAACCCCATCAACTAATAAACAATACGTTCTTGCAAATAAGCTTCACGATGAACTTGAAGCATTAGGCTTAACTGCTTTAGTTAATGATAAATGTACTGTTTATGCAACCCTTAAGGCTAACAAAGAGGGAATGGATAAAATTGGTCTTCTTGCCCACATGGATACAATCCCTGAAGTAAGTGGTACTAATGTAAAACCACAAGTAATTGAAAACTATACTGGGGGTATAATTAAGCTTGGAAATGGCGAAGTCCTTGATCCTAATCAATTTGAAGCCCTAAAAAAAGAAATTGGTCATACCATTGTAACAACAAGTGGTGATACAGTACTTGGCTGTGATGACAAGGGTGGAATAGCCGTTATTATGACTGTTCTTGAAGAAATTATTAAAGAGAATTTACCTCATGGTGAAATTCATGTAGCATTTACACCAGATGAGGAAATTGGTACAGGTATTCTTTCATTTGATACTGACCTTTTCCCTGTTGATTATGCCTACACAATTGATGGTGAAGAATATGAGGAGTTCTCTTATGAGAATTTTAATGCCTCATCAGCAACCGTAAAAATTAAAGGTTTTGAAATTCATCCTGGCGCAGCTAAAGGGAAAATGATTAACGCAGCTAAGGTCGCAATGGAATTTGCAAGCCTTCTTCCTCAGGCTGAATGCCCTGAATATACAGATGGCTATGATGGATTCAATCATTTAACCGAAATTAAGGGTAATACCTCAGAAGCTACAATGCACTATATTTTAAGAAATCATGATAGCAGTAAGCTTAAAAAACAAAAGCAAGATTTTGTAAATGCTTATTCTTTCATCAATAAAAAGTATGGTGAAGGAACATGTATTCTTGACATTACTGATTCATATCGAAATATGCGTGAGATTATTGATAATGATATGAGATCCGTTAATAAAGCCTTAAAAGCTTACCATGAAGAAGGAATTGATGTTAAGGTTGTACCTACTCGAGGTGGAACTGATGGCGCTAGATTAACTTTTATGGGAATTTGTACTCCTAATATCGGAACTGGCGGTTATAACTGTCACGGCATCCATGAATATGCTGATATTACAGAAATGGCTAAGATTGTATCACTTGTAAAAAGAATTTTAACAACTAAATAATCAATGAATCAGAAGCACTTAGCTGCTTCTGATTTTTTATTTCAAAATAAAAAAAAAAAAATCATACCTTAATAGTATGATTCAATCATTAATTAGTTATTCTCTTCCTTTTGATGAGCATCATATTTTTTACGCTCAACAGTATCAAGGATTCTCTTACGTAAACGAATATGATTAGGTGTAACCTCTACAAGCTCATCATCATTAATAAACTCAAGGCATTGTTCCTGAGTCATAATAATAGGTCTTTTTAATACAACCGTCATATCCTTATTTGAAGAACGAGTATTTGTTTGTTGCTTAGCCTTAACAACATTAACAGCCATATCCATATCACGGCCTGTTTGACCTACAATCATACCCTCATAAATATCTTCACCAGGTTCAATAAACATTTGACCGCGATCCTCTAATTGTCCTAAAGCATAAGCTGTTGATTGACCCTGAGCCATAGAAACTAATACACCAAAAGGTCTTTTAGCTACACTCATTGACTCCATTGGACGGTAATCAATAAATGAGTGAGACATAATACCATAGCCCTTTGTAACGGTCATGAAATCAGTATTAAAACCAATTAATCCACGAGAAGGAATTTCATAAATTACACGTGCTTGAGCCTCTGTTGTATTTTCCATATGCTGCATAATACCCTTACGGTTACCTAAAAGCTCAATTACAGAACCAATTGTATCTTGAGGTGCGTCAATTACAACCTCTTCATATGGTTCGCACGTAACGCCATCAATTTCCTTTAAAATGGCATGTGGACGAGACACCTGGAACTCATAGCCTTCACGGCGCATATTTTCAATTAAAACAGATAAATGAAGTTCTCCACGTCCTGATACAACCCATTCTTCTGCACCAGGAAGACGCTTTACCTTTAAGGAAACATCCTTTTGGACCTCACGCATTAAACGATCTTCAATCTTAGATGCCGTTACAAGCTTACCATCACGCCCACAGAATGGAGATGTATTAGTACCAAATGTCATTTGAAGGGTTGGTTCTGTTACATCAATAGGAGGAAGTGGGTCTTCTTGTCCTACAGGACAAATAGTTTCACCAACTGAAATATCCATTAAACCGGCAATAGCAACAATTTCACCAGCTCCAGCCTCTTGAAGTTCAATACGATCAAGTCCTAAAAAGCCATATAGCTTTTGAATCTTAAATTGCTTAATAGAGCCATCAAGACGGCAACAAGATACAGTTTGACCATTCTTTACCGTACCACGAACAATACGTCCAATACCAATACGCCCAACGAAATCATTATAATCTAGAAGTGCCGGTTGAAATTGAAGTGGAGAGTCAACATCTCTAGATGGAGATGGCACATAATCAATAATAGTATCAAGTAATGGTCCCATTCCTTCCTTTTGAGTTGAAACATCAGGAGATAATGAGCAAGTATTATTAATTGCAGATGTATAGCATACAGGGAACTCTAGCTGAGAATCATCAGCACCTAATTCCATTAATAGCATTAATACTTCATCAATTACTTCTGCAGGTCTTGCAGATGGCTTATCAATTTTATTAATTACCACAATTGGCCTATGGCCAGCCTCAAGAGCTTTCTTTAATACGAAACGAGTTTGAGGCATAGTTCCTTCATAAGCATCTACAACAAGAACAACACCATCAACCATTGACATAATACGTTCTACTTCACCACCGAAGTCAGCATGTCCAGGAGTATCAAGAATGTTAATTCTTACATCCTTATAAGTAATTGCTGTGTTTTTAGCAAGAATTGTAATTCCACGCTCACGTTCAATCGCATTTGAATCCATTACACATGTATCTACAACCTGGTTATCTCTAAATGTATGTGAACTCTTTAAAAGGGAGTCAACCAATGTGGTTTTACCATGGTCTACGTGTGCGATAATTGCGACATTTCTAATTTCCATAATATAGTCCTTCTTTCTTATATTTAACCTTAAAAATTATAGCATATTTTTGTTTTTTTAGTCTATGAAAACGTATTTATTTTAATTATTTTTTTATAATTATTAAAGGTGTTTCCATTTCATTTTTCGTAATTCCGGCATGAGCCGATTTAAAATGAAAAGCATCATCCTTAAAATCAACATATTCTAGATATAATTCATTACTTGCAATTGCAATAAAATCACCTAAAAAATCATCCAATCTTTGATTATAACCAAATTTATTAATATCACCTAAAAAGCCTAGTTTTAAAAAATCATCCTTACTATAAAGATCATAATAGTCACTAAAATAATGCTCAAATTTAACTTTAAATTGTTGATGAAATTCTTTTTTAACCTTGAAGGTTAAACTTCTTCCTTCATTAGAAGGCATTCTTTCAAGCATTGCATATAAATCCTTATATTCATATAATTTAGTATTTATAACATTTTGATGACCATGATCAGCTGTAACAATAACTAAGGTATCATCCTTCATACCCTTTAAACACTTCGCTAATGAATCATTTAAACTTTTTATTACACTGTTTGCCTCAGGTGAACCAACGCCATATAAATGCAATGTTGAATCAGGTTCACCCCAATAGGCGTATGTGAACGTTGAAACATCTTTACTAATATGTTTTTTAAGTCCCTTAAGTAAATCATCGAATGTTTCATATCCACCAGGACGGAAATTTGGCTCAAAATCCTTAGCATCAACTCCAAGTGAATAAAAATATTCATCATATTTCATTAAACCTTTTTTTAAATTAATACCTGTAGGTTCTTTGGTTACATAATTTTCTCCTGTAAATAGAACAATATTTCTATCTATTTCCTTAATATAATTTTCCCAGCCTAGCCAAGCGGTTTCAAGAGCTAGCTTAGCACTTGCACTACAAGGAATTGCACAAGCTGTTGTTGGGGGAAATACTGCACTAATTGTTTCTTTTAAATTATCATATAAAATATCACCAGGCTTTAAAGCCTCTTTTATAATATAAGGACCAAGACCATCTAAAATAAGAAAAACAATATGTTTATAATTCTTATCTAAATAGCTATCTAATTTAGAAGATGTTTGGTATTTAGATTCTAAGCCATAGAATTTTTTGATTGATGAAGTTAAATTAACCATTGAATTTGTATAATCAGGCATAAGCCTTGAAGTTTTTAAATTGTTATTACAAATACTTAGCATTACTATTTTAGTCTTATTTTCATAATAAAAAATACGATTCTTCTTTTCTTTAAAATGATAGCCATTAGCTAAAATACTTTTTTCATTGTGCTCTAAATAATCAAAGGTATTTAGTACAATGTTTATTTCGTTATCATTTTCAAAATAGGATTTAACGTCCTTAAGTTCATCAATTAGCATTTTATCACCAAATAAAATATACCAAAAAATAAACAAAAAATAAAGGATTACATCTAGATAGTAGATATAATCCCTCAATTATTAATTATTTATTAGAATAATCCAAAGTTTCTACGATTTGTATTACAATTAGGAAGCGTTGCATCATCAAAGTAACAATTAATACATCTACATAGTAAATCTCTTAAGCTACAATCCTGAATTATTTTTACAGGATCAGTATTAATAGCTGCTTGATAATACTCAATTTGATTACAAGAGTTTTGTCTTACGCTAATAGTTGCTACATCAAAAACTGCTGTAGGTAAAGAACAAGGTGTACAAGTTAAAGTATACCTTCCATCACCGATAGGATCTAAATTAAATGTAAAACGATCATTGCAGCAACAAATGTAATTTTCATCTAACCCTAAATTTCCTAGGGTATTATTTGTTTGGTTGTTTGAACAAGCCATAATAAAAGCACTCCTTAATATATGTAGCTTCAAGCTACACTATATTTTATGAAGTGCCATTTATTTTGTATAGGGCTTTTATTTCATCGTATGAATTTTCATTGTATCAGTAATTCCACAGCCAATAATAGAACCACCTATAATAATAACCTTGTCACCCTTTTGAACAAGTCCAGTTTCAGACGCCTTTTGAGCCGCATATAGGAATAACTCATCAGTAGATGATTTCATTTCTGCCTTAACTGGATATACATTCCATCCAAGTCCTAACTGTTGGTAGGCCTTAGGATCAACTGTAACAGCTATAATTGGGCATTCAGGTCGATAAGCTGAAAGCATTTGTGCAGTAACACCTTTAATCGTTACACAAATAATAGCCTTCGCACCAATTTGATAAGACGCAGCTACGGCACTATTACAAATTGAAGATAGAATACCATCACCTAAATTTAGATTATATTGTTCAAAACGACGAGGATAATTAATATTTTCTTCTGTACATAAGGCAATCTCTGACATAGCACTTACTGCCTCAACTGGATATTTACCAGCTGCACTTTCACCCGAAAGCATAATACAGGTTGTACGATCATAAATTGCATTAGCAACATCCGATACTTCTGCACGAGTAGGACGAGGATTTTGTTGCATAGAATCAAGCATTTGCGTTGCGGTTACAACGATCTTTCCTTGTAAGAAGCATTTAGAAATCATATCCTTTTGAACTGCTGGTAACATCTTAAATGGTATTTCAACTCCTAGATCTCCACGAGCAACCATAACACCATCAGCAGTTTCAATAATATCATCCATATTTTTTACGCCTTCAGTATTCTCGATTTTAGCAATAATCTTGATTTCTGAGCCACCATTATCATCAAGAAGTTTTCTCAAATCAAGAACATCTTGCTTACGTCTTACAAATGAAGCTGCTATATAATCAACATCATTTTCAATTCCAAATAAAATATCAGATTTATCTACATCTGATAAATATGGCATATCAACTATAACATTAGGAATATTAATTGACTTATGATTTGATAAAGCACCATCGTTTAATACCTTACAAACAACATTAGCACCTTGAAGTTCAACAACCTCAAGACCAACATGACCATCATCTACAAGAATTGTATCATGAAGTTTAACATATTTAGCAAGATAAGGATACGTTAAGCCAATATGCGTTTCATCACCTAATTCATCAAAATTATCTGTTAAGGTAAATATATCTCCTGTGTGTAATTCAATACTTTTATTTTTAAAGTCACGAAGTCTAATCTCAGGGCCTTTTGTATCAAGCAAAATAGGAAGTGAACGTCCTAACTCATTACGAAGTTTTTTTATACGTTCAATACGAACTAATTGTTCCTCATGGGTTCCATGTGAAAAATTTAGTCGACAACAATCAAGTCCATGTAAAACCATTTTCTTTAATTTATCATAATCATCAATGGCTGGACCAAGTGTACAAATTATTTTTGTTTTTCTCATTATATAACCACCTCTATGATTATATTATACACCATTAATTTTGAAAAATATCTAAACAAAAAAGGTAAATTGTCTTAAAATAATTAAAAATGAAGTAAAAACTTCATTTTAAGCTAAAACTCTTATTAAAATCATAAAGGTAGCCGTACCTATAATAAGACTCAATATAAAGTTCTTTTTCCACAAATGAACTAAGGCCGTAATTGTAATTGCAACAAAAGTTGGAATAACACTTCGATAATCAGTCCAGGCGGTTTCTCTAATACAATAGATAACCAATGTTGGCATTATTGCTAGTGGTAAAGTATTTGCAATATATTTAATAGACTTAGGCATCTCCTTATTTCTAAATAAAAGAAAAGTTGAAATTCTAATTAAAAAGGTAATACCTGTTACAATTAAAAGAATAATAAAGGCATATTTATTATTTGCTACTAAAAACATTATTATTCTCCTTTCGTTCTATTTTATTTCTAAAGATAAATAGGAAAGTAATCGTAATTATCAGTGATGGTAGAATAAAATATTTACCAATGAAAACTAAGCATACAATGGATGATACAATCGCAATGATAGCCGGTATTAATGGATTATGATCTCTAAGCTGATCAATAAAAATACATACAAACATTGCCGTCATTACAAAATCAATGCCTGTAAAATCGATATTAATTTGTCCTACAAGACTACCTAAAACACAGCCTACAATCCAATAAATATGATTGGCCGCATGAACCATAAAATCATATTGATGATTTTTTTCCTTAAATGGTAGTGATGTTGCAACTAATAATGAATAAGTTTCATCAGATAAAGAATATGCTAAATACCATTTCTTATACCATGGAACGTCCTTATAATGCTCATTAAATGATAATCCATAAACTGCATAACGTGCATTTATTACAACAGTCATTAAAGCAACCATATAATATGGAGTTTGTTCAGCAATAAAATCAATCATAACAAATTGCATAGATCCAGCAAAAACAAGTGCTGAAGACAAAAAAGAATACAAGGGACCCTGATGAGCTTTAGATGATAATGCTATACCAAAAGCAAGTCCAAGAAAAATATAACTCAAACATATTGGAAAAGTATGCTTAATTGTTTTTATTAAATTATCCTTCAAAGGACCCCACCTTCTTTTTAACAAATTTGAACAAATTATATCACGTTTTAAAGTTCAAAACAATTAATAAAAATTACCAATAATTTTGCTAATACGCATATAAATTTTATATATAGCATTTAATTCTAATTGCATTCAATAAAAAAAGAAAATCAAAATATTCATAACATAATTAAATCAATATAAACTAATAAAATTTTTATCATTCATAAAAAATCAAACCCAAATCATTATGAAAAAAGACTAGATTTTCTAACTGTTTACACTATTAAAAACCGTTTCGAATAAATCACCTAATAGCATTATACTATCTTTCTTTTTTTGCTAAACAGCAATTTTTTTCACTCCTCAAGTACTAAACAATTTACTTTGTGAGTCCAAGCGACACAACCATCAAGTGCAATTATGCCATTTTCTTTCCAAAAACTAAAGTTTGAATTTGGTTCAAATTCTAAACTTCTTAAATAAACTTTAGAATAATCTTTTCCATAAAAATCTCTAACATGTCCATATGACGTGTGATAATGTCCGACGACTATCGTCTTACCTGACTCTCTTAAACCACAATCTATTGACATTGACAAACCGTTTGTCCATCTAGACGAAGCCCAATCTCTTTGAGTGGCATTTTTACGCCAAGATTGTATAATTATCGAGTTCTTTGTTAAATCGTCATATTTTGTATGAATAAAGCTATGTACAAAGATATAATTTCTAGCTTCATAATAGTCGATGCAAGACTCGTCAAGAAATTGCACAATTCCCGTCTTATAGGCATCTGATAATAATGTATTAATATTTGACATAGCGTCAAAATCATCTATGATTTGTCCTCTTTGTTCTTGGGCTAAATGCTTAATTGTTAAATAGGTTCCTTTAGAAACATCAATATTAGTAATTCTATTGCGTCTAAATACGTCTTCTAATAAATCTTCATGATTATCTCTAACATAAATCAACTTGTCTTTTAACTTCATTTCTTTTAGCCATTCAAACATCTTAATCGTCTCGCATCCCCGGTCAAAAGCGTCACCACAAATAATAACTTTATGGTCTGGATTTTGGATATCAAAGCCGTTAGATATCAGACTTGTCATCATTTCAGTATAAAAAATATGTATATCACTTATAACAAAATATTTCATTTTAACATAATCTCATTTCTTTTATAAATATTTGAATTATAATTATTTTTTTACTTCAATTGGATTTACTCAATATATATTTATCAATCATTCTAGCAACATAATGAGCCATCGTTTATACTAGTGATGTTCATAATATTTTCTAAATTCAAATATCATTTGTATTAGTATATTAAATTAAACTCTAAGTTTATGGAATTCTTGCTTATATAAAGAAAAATTAACCGTAAAATATATATTTTAATATATAAATTATTAAAACATTATAAGATTATTAACTATAAATAAAAAAACTATTTGACTAACAAATAGTTTAACTCAAAAAAAATGGTGCCGAAAATAGGACTTGAACCCACAACCTACTGATTACAAGTCAGTTGCTCTACCAATTGAGCTATTTCGGCAAATTTAATAATATAAAATGGTGGAGGTTAACGGGCTCGAACCGCTGACCCTCTGCTTGTAAGGCAGATGCTCTCCCAACTGAGCTAAACCTCCATAAATTAGCCTAGCAACTTCCTACTCTCGCACAACTAAATGTACTACCATCGGCGTTATAGTGCTTAACTACTGTGTTCGGTATGGGAACAGGTGTATCCACTATGCCATCATCACTAGACCAAAATGGCGCCCGCACTAGGACTTGAACCTAGGACCCCTTGATTAACAGTCAAGTGCTCTAACCAACTGAGCTATGAGGGCGTGTATAAAATAAAAAAAGAGATAGCTTGGCAGCTTCCTACTCTCGCACAACTAAATGTACTACCATCGGCGTT
>OBKS01000273.1_pt1 | contig 55840 bp, 44 predicted proteins | sample 1517381 | NCBI WGS metagenome assembly OBKS01 (sample SAMN04571686, study PRJEB22368) | human gut metagenome | biome: human gut; material: stool | host: Homo sapiens | place: Luxembourg | collected 2012-08-03 | reverse complement strand
TGGTGACCCGGACGAGAATCGAACTCGTGTTACCGCCGTGAAAGGGCGGTGTCTTAACCGCTTGACCACCGGGCCAGATGGTAGCGGCAAATGGATTCGAACCATCGACACTTCGGGTATGAACCGAATGCTCTAGCCAACTGAGCTATGCCGCCATATCTGCTCTATAATGTAGCGTAGTTTATTATAATACACATTTTTTCTTTTGTCAAGTGCTTTTTCACTGGAAAATTCTATATTTCTGTGTTATACTGTTCTCAAATTGCGCGATAAGACGTAAGGAAAGCGTGAGAAGGGAGAAAGCGCCGTGAAAATTCTGCTGAAAAAGCACTTCGGCTGGTTTTATGAAAAACTGAATAACGACGCCATCGACTCCTACGCGGCGCAGGTTTCGTTCTGGATCCTCATTTCGTTCATTCCGTTCCTCATGCTGGTCTTAGCCCTTTTGCAGGTCATTCGGTTTGAAGACACCTCGCTTCTCGTGGCATTCGTTCAAATGCTTCCGCCGCCGGTGGAAGAAGTTGTCAGTTACTTATTTCAAGAGGTGCACGCGCCGCAGACGCTCATTTCCATGACGGCTATCACCTGCGTTTGGTCCGCTTCCACGGCTATGGTAGCGCTGATCAAGGGGCTTTACTCCGTTTTTGACGTTTCCAAAAACCACAACTATATTTTTATGCGTATTTTAGCCATTTTATACACGGTCGTGTTCGTCATGACGCTGCTTGTCAGCATGGGCCTGATGGTCTTCGGCGACATGCTGTATGAATGGCTCATCACGGTGATGCCGCCGGCGTTCCCGACGCTCATCAACCGCTTTAAACCCATCATGTCCTATGTCCTGCTGCTGTTCTTCTTCTGGTTGATGTTCATTGCCATTCCTCGCAAGCAGGTATCCCTGCGCAACGCGTTTTTCGGCGCAGCGCTGGCTTCTGCCGGGTGGGTCTTATTCTCGTTTATCTTCTCCGTTTTCGTGGAGAACTTTGCAAACTACGCCACCATCTACGGCAGCCTTGCCGCTTTGGTCATTTTAATGGTATGGCTGTATGCCTGCATGTTTATTTTGCTCATCGGCGGCGAGATCGCCATGTGGCTGCAGCACAGCGGCATCAACCGCGATGTTTCCGACCTGAAAACAGAACGTCGCCGCCGCAAACTCATCTCAGAGAAAGGAAACGATGCAAATGGCAAAACCACAGACAAGAAGTGAAACCGCCCTACAAAGCGCCGTGATGCGCTTTGGCGATGACGCGTTCCGCATCTGTTATATGCACACAAAAAGCGGCAAAGAGACGCTTACGCTGCTTTCCGATGTATTTATGCAGTACTTTTTAGACACGCAAACCTTTAAAAGCGAAGGCGAGGAGCGCCTTTGGGTGCTGCGCACAACGCACAAGACCTGCATGGACTATTATGCACAGAAAATTCGAAAAAAACTGACGGACGAGCAGATTGCACAGCGCTCAAAAGACATGCCGTTTGAAACGCCGAAAGAGCTCTGCGACATTTTACGCCTGCATTACACGCTGCTGACGGCGGTGGCGCTGCACTACGGTGCAGGTGACAACACGCGCTTTATCGGCCGCGTGACCGGAAAATCCGCTTCTGCCGTGCAAAATCAGCTGGAAAAAGCCAAAAAAGTCGCAAACATGAGCGAGGACGACCTGCGCGAATGGGTAGAAACCCTGGAAACGCCGGACGATCTTCTGCACCGCGTGTATTATTCTGTTTTGAATGAATCGAAAGACCCGCATTTTACCGCGAACAGCCGCGCAAAGCGTCTGAAGCGCAATGTAGACCGCGCCATGCCGTTTGCGGCCGTAGGCGTCATCGTAATCTGTTTATTGTGCGTTGTCGCCGTACGCGCGGGGTGGTTCGGCACGAAATACGTGCGCACGCCGGACGTGATTTTAGAAAGCGACACGCCGGTCTCGTCCGCCGCAGAAAGCGAAGTGAGCCACGTGACGCTGACTCCGGAGCCGACCGCTTCCGAAGACACGCGCGAAGCCGTGAACATGTCGCTTTCGATTTTTGTGCCGAGCGACAGCGGCCTTGACCAGTACAGCTACAAAAGCCTGCCCGCAGACGGTGCGGTGCTCGTGCAGAAAATGGCAGAAAAGGGCGCATTTCCGGAGGATGTGACGCTGGACGCGCTCGACTACGTTAAAGACGGCGAGGTTGTCTCCACGATGAAGAGCGGCGAAATGCTGGAGGTGCGTTTGCAGTTTTCCGGCGCTTTGCAGGAATATTTAGACTCCGCCAGCTCCACGTCTTCTCTGGAAGCCATCGCAAAGACGTTCCGTGCATTTTATGAAGCTGCGGGCATGACGCTTTCCAAGCTTGAGGTATATTCGGACGGCAAGCCCGTCACCGTGGGCGATATGCAGATCAACTGCACATCGCTGATGTACGGCGAGCTTCCCGTTTCCGCCGTTTTGGACGGCGACACAAACGAACCTACGGAGGGTTGATTTTGATGAAAATACTCGTGATTGACGGTCAGGGCGGCAAAATGGGTGCGGCACTGACCGACCAGATTAAAAAGAACATGCCGGACGCGGAAGTCGTTGCCGTGGGCACGAACAGCCTTGCCACAAGCGCCATGCTGCGCGCCGGTGCGGACGCTGCCGCCACAGGCGAAAACCCTGTTGTGGTAAACTGCACGTGGGCAGACGTCATCGTGGGACCCATCGGCATTATCTTAGCAAACGCGCTTTGGGGCGAGATCACGCCGAAAATGGCGGCGGCCGTTTCCGAATGCGTTGCTAAGAAAATCCTGATTCCCGTCAACCGCTGCTCCGTAAGCGTAGTGGGCGTACAGGACAAGACGCTCTCGGAATACGTGCGGGATGCGGTCGCCATGCTGAAAAACATGCAGTGAGGAATATTGCGGCGACCGTGATGTTCTATGAAGTTGTGCGGCAAAGAAACGCCTTCCGCACATAACCTCGCCCGATTAGAACGCAAATATGCGTTCTTTAAAATATACAGGGGAAAAAATTTGGGAGGAAAACGTATGAAAGAAAGAGAAAAATTCGGTTCTCGGTTGGGATTTATTTTAGTTTCGGCCGGGTGCGCCATCGGTATCGGCAATGTGTGGAAATTCCCGTACATTACCGGCATATACGGCGGCGCGGCATTCATCCTGATGTATCTTGTGTTCCTTGTGGCGCTGGGTCTGCCCATTATGGTGTGCGAATTCACCGTGGGCCGCGGCAGCCGCATGGGCATGGGCAAGGCGCTCGATACACTGGAACCGAAGGGTACGAAATGGCATCGCATGAAGTGGATCAGCATTCTCGGCAGCTTTTTGCTGATGATGTTCTACACCATGGTGGGCGGCTGGATGCTGAAATACGCATTTATGGAGGCAACCGGCACGTTTGTCGGCTTGGACGGCAAGGCGGTAGAGGGCGTGTTCGGCGATATGCTGACAAATCCGGGCACGCTGACGTTCTGGGCGATTGTCGCCATTGTTATTTCGTTCGGTGCATGCGGCTTTGGCTTGGAAAAGGGCATTGAGAAAGTGACGAAAGTCATGATGATTGCCCTGCTGCTTTTGATGATTGCGCTGGCTGTGAACTCCGCATTTTTGCCGAATGCCGCGGCAGGCATCAAGTTCTACCTTGTGCCGGACTTCGGTGAAGTGGCAAAGAAAGGCTTCGGCAACGCGGTGTTTGCGGCGATGTCGCAGGCGTTCTTCACGCTTTCCATCGGCATCGGCTCCATGGAGATCTTCGGCAGCTATCTGGACCGCAAAAAGCGCATTACGGGCGAAGCGGTGAACATTGTGCTGCTGGACACGTTTGTTGCGCTGATGGCGGGTTTCATCATTATCCCGGTGTGCTTTGCCTACGGGGTGGAGCCGGGCTCGGGTCCGTCGCTGCTGTTCATCACGCTGCCGACGCTCTTCAATAACATGGCGGGCGGCAGAATTTGGGGCACGCTGTTCTTCATCTTCATGTCGTTTGCGGCGCTTTCGACCATCATTGCGGTGTTTGAGGAGATTCTCGCATTCTTCATGGATATCGGCGGTTGGAGCCGCAAAAAGGCTGTGGGCGTGAACTTTGTGCTGATCACGGTGCTTTCCCTGCCGGCGATTCTCGGCTTTAATGTGCTTTCCGGCATTCAGCCGCTGGGTGAGGGCAGCAACATTATGGATATGGAAGACTTCCTTGTTTCTTCCAATCTGCTGCCGCTGGGCAGCCTTGTGTTCGTACTGTTCTGCGTGCGCAAAAACGGTTGGGGCTTTGAGAATTTCCTCAAGGAAGCGAACAAAGGCGAGGGCATTAAGTTCCCGCACTGGATCCGCCTTTACATGCAGTACATCCTGCCTCTGATTGTGGTCATCATTTACCTGAAAGGCTACTACGATATGTTCAGCGGCAAGAGCACGGCAGTGTTTGTGAGCTGGATGTGCTTTGCGGTGCTGCTGCTTTTCGTCATCTTCGGCGTTTCGATTTTTACGGGACGGAAGAAGACGGAAAGAACAAAATGACCGTCAACGTGGGTTAAAAGTTTTGCTCAAGCTTTTTCAAAAGCTTGTCCGTTTCCAAAAGTGAAACCTTTGGTCGTCGTCCGCAGACGACGAAACTCTTTTGCCTACCAAAAATCAGGAGAGGAGTTTCAAATGTCCGGTGGACATTTGAAATCGGGGAACCCTATTAAAAAGGGGGATCCGAAAAAGCGATAGCTTTTTAGAAAATTAAAAGACCGCTGTATGATTTGCATTATGCACATACAGCGGTCTTTTTTCATTTCCCTTCCAGCACGGTGCATTTACCGCACCTTGCGCAGCCGTTGCAGATCATGCGGCTGCCGCATTTTTCGCACTGGGGGCCGAAGTATTTTTCGTATTTTCGCCCGGCGTCGAACAGGCCGTAATCGTCTTCGAGCTTGAATTTCATCGGCTTGCCCTGATACGATATGCCGGATTTATACGCCATTTCGCTTTGCACGCGCTTATTCGGCAGGAAGTACCGCCGACCGTCCTTGATGAAGTTTGTGCCCGTCTCGATAAAGCAGAACGTGACGTTTTGGTTTGCGCACTGCCTGTGCAGCGAGCGCACCCAGTCATAATCGCACGGACGCGCGCCGTCGTAGTTTTCGCCGCCGCAGATAACCTGCTCAATCTGCCCCATCGCGAGGTATTTTTCAATCTCTATGGGGCCGAGCAAGGGCGCTGTCATGATGCCCTTGTGCTTAAACGGCAGGCTGTACAGAATGGGGATGCGCTCGTCCGCGCGGCGCTGATTTTCGCATGTGACGTTGAAAAAGATGTGCTCCCAACCGTCGCCCCAGTTATACGGCAAACATTTTTCTACGCGCTCCGGGCGCTTTGTGAGCAGAAAAAACGAGATGTCCCGCCGCTGATCCATGATCTCCCACGCTTCACGCCGCCACGGATCGGCCTGCTCCAAAAAGAAATCGGACGTCATGCACACGCGCAGCTGCTCGCCGCTTTTTACTTTGTAGTTGCCTGCGCGGTCGCGGCTCAAGGGATAGTGAAAGCCCGTTTTAGTGCGGTAAATTTCCGCGCCGTTATGCCCGCGCTGACTGTCGAGAAAATACATATAGCAGTGTGCGCAGCCCTCGCTGCACTTCACGCACCCGTGCCACGGGTTCCAAATATCGTGCATACCGTACCTCCTTATCGCAGGGTAAGAAGCCGAAAGACCTGCTCTGCGCTTTCGGCGAGGTTTTCCGCCGCGGTTTCGGGGCGCATGGCTTCGTCTAATGTCGTCACGCCGCGCACGGCGGGGAAAAACGCCGTGATGCCGGCTTTGTTGCACGCTTCCGCGCCCTTTCCAATGCCACCCGCAAACGCGATGACGGGCTTGTGATACTTCTTAGCAAGCTTCGCCACGCCTACGGGCGCTTTGCCCATGGCGGTTTGGGCGTCCAATCTGCCCTCACCCGTCACGACGAAATCGGCATTTTTGATTTTTTCCTCTAAGCGCGTTTCCTCCATGACGATCTCAATGCCGGGCATGAGCTCTGCGTGCAGGAACACGCCGAGTGCGAAGCCGAGGCCGCCCGCCGCGCCTGCGCCGGGGGTATCAAGATTGCTTTCGGGATACAGTTCTTTCGTCAATGCGGCGTAATTTCGCATATAGCCGTCCATTTCGCGAATCATTTCGGGCGTAGCACCCTTTTGCGGACCAAAGACGGCACTGCACCCGTTTTCGCCGCACAGCGGGTTTGTGACGTCGCACGCCGCGCGGATGACGCAGTTTTTGAGCGCAGGCAGGGCATTTTTGTTCTCGATTTTCGCGAGCACGCGCAGCCCCTCTGCGCCGAACGGGATGGGGGTGCCGTCCTTATTCAAAAGATTGAACCCGAGGGCTTGCAGCATGCCTGCGCCGCCGTCATTTGTTGCGCTGCCGCCGATGCCGAGGACAAACCGCTTGCAGCCGCGATTTATTGCATCGCGCAGCATTTCGCCCACGCCGTAGGTGGTGGTTTTCATGGGGTTCCGCTTATCTTGGGGTACGAGCGGCAGGCCCGCTGCCTGTGCCATTTCCAATATGGCGAGGTCGCCTTTGACGCCGTATTCCGCCGTGACCTTCTCGCCGAGCGGGCCCGTGACCCGCACGCGCACCGTTTCGCCGTGCAGGCCCTCTGTGAGCGCTGCAGACGTGCCTTCGCCGCCGTCCGCCACAGGGCACACCACGCACTCGATTGTGCCGTCTGCGCGGTGTACGCCCTCTGCCACGGCCTTGCCTGCCTCTATGGAAGACAAACTGCCTTTAAACGAATCCATCGCAATCACAACGCGCACTCAAAACGCCCCCTAAGAATTTCTTTTCACCATAATAGCACATTTGTTCCCTGCTTTCAAGGCAAATTTTTAGCTTCAATCAATTTTGTTTATATTGATTTTTGGAATATTTAAATAAAAGTTTTTTACTTTATTTAAAATCATTGACAAAAATTTTCTTTTATGGTATAAAATACACAGAATAAATAAATTCCTAATTTTGCAAAAGGAGGCTTTTTCGTGACTTGGAGTAAATTGAAATGGACTGCTTTATTTTCAATGATTTTAGGGCATATTTACGCGGCTGTACCTGTTCAAACTATACTCTTGACTTATTTCAAAATAGAACCTGATGTTTCTTACCCCGTTGTCACTGCGCTGCAATGTATCGGTAGTATTGCTTTTCCTATTTATGCTTTCGGTATAGCGCAAGGCTGTATACATACGGATAATGCACTTTTTTATTGTCTCCGCCTTTTAGTATTTGCTATCATTGCCGAAGTTCCTTATAATCTCACATTGCGATATGGTTTTGTAAAATTCGCCTTCAACAATATTCTTTTTACTCTATTACTCGGTGCTGTCTGTTGCTTACTCTATGATTTTATTAAAAAGCAAATTTTTTCATGGGCAGCTTGGATTCCCGTTCTACTCCTTGTATTTTTAGCAGAAATTCTAAACGTTGAGGGTGGAGGTTTTGCTGTTATTTGCATTATCATCCCTTATGTTCTTTACCGGCGTCACAACAAAACGGCTTCCGTTATTTCTTTAGGTATCCTTATTGTTATATACTATGCTTTTATCAAACAATTTACAGGTTCTTTAGACGCTCCGTTCCAATGGCTAAATCCTCGCTATGACACCTCATCTTTCTTTCTTGAATGTGCATGTGCACTAATTGGTATTCTGTTGCTCATAAGTTACAACGAAAAAAAAGGAAAAGCTTACTGCCAATGGTTTCATTATATCGCCTACCCGGCACACTTGTTATTGCTCTATATACTCAACACCTGCATAATTAAAATTTAATTTTGTCTTTTCTAAGATAGGAGTGATTCCAATGCACAATCCATCTCACCACATGAATCGTACATCGAATATCACAAAATCTCATTTGGAGGTAAAGTTATGAAGAAGAATTTTAAAATTAAAATGACATCCCTGTTCTTAGCGATCATCTTTGTTATTGCACTGCCGATTTCCATTTCTGCACAAACGGTTGACATTCCTTCTCCAAACTCGGAAGTTCAGCCTCAATCTTTTACTCGAGAATACACAACATATCTAACTTCTTCAACGCGCCAAGTTATGAGTGACGGCAATTGGTTTGGCGAGGAACTTGTCATTGTTCGTTTTACTTCTTCTGAAGGGCCAACCTCAATATCTGTATACGCCCTTGATAGTGCTGGCAACAAAATTGGTCCGCGCACAATAAGTTTGGGTGGTGCCGCTTCGTTTGTTTTGAAAAACGTTTCGGGATCATTTGAAATTTATGCCAGTTCAAACGCTGGAAAGAACGGAAATGTTAAGTTAACTGTTGTTCTTTCTACATACGCTTAAATTAAGCAAATTCACTTCATCAGACGTTTAAAAAGGGAGTAAAGTTGACATTCGTCAACTTTACTCCCTTTTTTCGAAAAAACGCAGGAAAGCACTTTGCCTTCCTGCGTTTTGTATTCTATGAAATTACTTGAGGGTAATGGGCTTTACAGGTTTGTTCTCCTCGCGGGCGCTGGTCTTGCCCTCGGGCTTGATTTCGCCTGCGGCAAGCAGGGAACGCTTTGTGAGAGACGGGCCGATAAGCTCATACACCAGCACGGAGAACAGCACGACGTTGCGCACGATGCTGCCGTCTGTAAGGGACGTAGCGGTGAGCGCCATGCCGAGCGCCACGCCGGCCTGCGGCAGAAGCGTGATGCCGAGATGCTTTTTGATGTGGTCACTGCACTTTGTCATAGCGCAGCTGATGTAAGAGCCGGAGATCTTACCGAGCGAACGGAAGACGATGTAAATGATGCCGATGAGCAGCACGAGCGGGTTGCTTAAAATATTCAAATCGAGCTCCGCGCCGGAAAGCACGAAGAACAAAATGTTGATGGGGCCTGTCCAGCGATCCAGACGGCTCATCAGCTCTTCGGAAGCGCTGCACACATTGCAGAAGACCGTACCGGTCATCATGCAGACGAGCAACAGAGAGAAACCGATCTTCACGCCGCCGAGCTCAAATTCCATGGAGGAGATACCAACCATGAGAAGTACGAAGGCGACCGTGAGAGACAAACGCTTACTGCGAGAGTGGAAATAGGTCTCTAACCAGTTGAGCGCAAGGCCGGAAAGTGCGCCGAGCACGAGGGAAATCACGATCTCGATGATGGGCTCTAAAATGACGCTGACAACGCTGATGCTGCCCATTTCGAGCGCGCCGGCGATGCCGAAGGACACGGAGAACAGCACGAGGCCCACGGCGTCATCGATGGCGACGACCATAAGCAGGAGCTTTGTGAGCGGGCCGTCTGCCTTATACTGGCGCACGACCATGAGCGTAGCCGCCGGGGCCGTAGCTGCGGCGATGGCGCCGAGGGTGATGGCAGAGGGCAGCGAAAGGAGGGCGGGATTGATGAGATGCAGGACAATGAGGGCGATATCGACCACAATAGTCGTGATGACCGCCTGCAGAATGCCGACGGTGATGGCCTGCTTACCCATCGTTTTGAGCTGCGAGACGCGGAACTCGTTGCCGATGGCGAACGCGATGAAGCCGAGCGCCGTCTGCGTGATGACGCTAAGGCCCTCCACCTGCTCCAGAGAATTGAAGCCGATGTACGGAATGTTCAGCGCGCCGAAACAGAACGGACCGATGAGCAGACCGCCGACGAGGTACGCCGTAACCGCAGGCAGATGTACGAGCTTTGCCAAGCGGGACATCAGCAGACCGACGACCAGAGCGATGCCCAGACAAATCAGGGTTTTTTCCACTTTTTGAACACTTACCTTTCTTCGAGGTACGCGTGCGGCCACACAGGAAAGTGCCGGTCTCCGCCCCTCCATTTATCTATCGTTTTTCCCGTGATTGTGAAAAAACAGAACTCCAAAAAATTTTACAATAAATTCACGAATATGTCAATATTCCTTGGCACTATGTTTCCGCGGAAAACGTTTTTTCCCGTTGTTTTGCTGAATATGGTAAGTCGTGAAGTAAAACCTGTTGAAGGAATAAAATTTTGCTCAAGCTTTCTGCGCGGACAGCTAAAAGCAAGCGTAAATGAAAAAAAGCCCTCTGACAGAGGGAGCTTATAGCTTTTGAAAAATAAAAAAGAACCACATTTCTGTGATTCTTCTAAGTGTTGGCGCCAACCTATCGTCCCGGGCCGTTGCCAGCCGAGTATTTTCAGCACAAACGAGCTTAACTTCTGTGTTCGGTATGGGAACAGGTGGACCCTCGTTGTAATCAACACCAACTATTCTGTTCGCCGTCTCATCTGACGGCTTTGTTATAATACCACATCTCTTTCTAAATTGCAAGCCTTTTTTAAAAAAAACTTCAATAAGTTTTGAAAAAAGCAAAATATGGTATACCAAACATTTCGCATACCATATTTTGTAGGTTATTCTTCTGTGTAATCACCGGTGTCATCCGTATAGTCGCCCGTATCATCGGTGTAATCCCCTGTGTTGTCCGAATAATCGCTGGAATCATCCGTGTAGGTGTCGCCGGCAATGTCCGTTGTGTCGGTGCTATCGGTGTTATCGGTGCTGTCGCCGTTCGAATCGGGGGTCGGCGTAGGGGTGGGCGACGGCTCCGGCGTTTTGTTGCCGAGGAGATAATCTGCCCAAATGGCGCAGCCCTCGTCGTTTAAGTGGATGCACAAGCCCTCGGGGTCAGCGCAATACTCCGCGGGAAGGTAGCCCTCTGTACAGAATGCGGCGATGTTTAAGAACTTCAGGTTCTTTTTGCCCGTGCAATAGGTCTGCATCGCTTCGTTATACTGCGCGATGGTGCCGCTGCTGAGCCCCTGATAGTCAATCCACTCCAGCATGGGCGTAACAGCCTGCACGGTAATTTCAAGGTTCGGGTACTTCGTTTGCAGCGCGGAAATAACCGCCTGCGCAGTGGACGTGACGTCGGAGACGTCGTTATACGTGAGGTCTTCCTTGCCGAGCTGAATGTAAAGCTTCGTCGCGGAGAAACGGTCGATGGCTTCTGTGACGGTGAGAGCGGTGTCATCGTCGAGCCACAGGCCGCCCTCACCGCCGTTTAATTCGTCCTGCGCTTCGCCCCACGAATAATCGTTGCGGGTCATGAATTCCGCATCGCTCAAAGCGGTGGTGCTGCCTGCGCCGTCCGTGACGTAGTTTTTCAGGCACGTCGTCATGCTGTCGCCGATGAAAAGCGCGCCGCCGAAAGCGGAAGACGGCGTAGGCGCGGCGGAAGCGGTGTTTTCTGCCGGTGCGGCGCTGGCCTGCGGTTTTACGGTGGAGAAGAACTCCGGTTCGCCGTCTGCGGCGATACTGCTGATGGGTGTGCGCACACCGGCAGCACTGGCCACGCCGAGGGCAACGAGCGCCACGAGCACGGCGGCGGTGCAGACAACCGCCACGCGGAACTTGTTGATCTTCTTTTTATGAGGCACGCCTGCTTTTCGCGGCGCTTTCGGGGCTTCCGTCTTCTGCGGGACATTCTGTGCGGCCTGCTCTGCGGCTCGCCTTGTGCGTCGCTCCGCACGGGCGGCTGCGCGCTGTGCCTGCCGCTCTTCCTCGCGCATAGCAGCGGGGCGTTTTCTTTTATTCGCCAAAATATAGTCATCCTTTCGGAATATTTCTTTGTTCTCTTGGGTTTATTGTACGGCGCGGGAAAGATTCTGTCAAGTAAAGAGGACACCGCGCAGCGCTGCGGGTGCCCTCTTTTACGGTTTATTTAAATTTATACGCTTTATGAATGTTTACACGCGCGTGAGGCGCACGGCCATGTACTCGTGGCCCGGCAGCGCAATGCGGAACTTGCCGCTGTGCACGCCGGCATCGGTGATGGTCATGTTCCACGTATCGATGACCTCCACGCGCCAGTTTTCGCCCGCGGGCTTTACGAAATCGCGGAAGCTCGGGCGGCCGAAGCCGTAGTAGTGAATCTCGTAGCCGGTGACGGGGATCATCTCGTCCGGCACGGCGACGGTCTCATCAAATGCGCCGGGGCCTTGCTTTAAGCCGAGACCAGGCGTCTGCGTGAGAATTTCATGCAGGAAGCGGATGCGCGCGGGGCTTTCGCCGTGCAGCTTGCCGCCGTGGCTCCACCACAAGATGTCTTCGGGGTTCATGAAGGTCTCGCCGTGGCCTGCGTAGCCGCCGCGCATGGAAGCTTCCCAGAAGCGGCGGGTGAGCTCCTGCCCGGAGATATTGCCCCAGCCCATATCAATATTGCCTTCGTAAGCAATCTCATCCCACACGATAGGCTTTTGGTAGCGCGTGCGGTAATCGGTGGTGTATTCCACGTGACGGTAGAGATCCTGGCGCTGCAAGCTGCAATGCGTAATCCACGGACGGGTGTGGTCGTAGAACGGTATGCAGTTGTGTATGGAACGCATGTGGTTGTACGGATCTTTTTTGCAGAGCAGGTCTGCGTAGTGCTCCCAGTCCTCAAGCTTCTTGGCGCGCATGAGGTCGTATTCGTTTGCAAGGCTCCACCACACGTTGCGGTAGGCGGAGAAGCGCGCGATGACGTAGTTCCAGTAGAGGTCGTCCTGCTCGCGGTTCATGGCGGAGAAGCCCCAGCGGTCGTAGGGATGCATAACGATGATGTCAGCCTCGATGCCGCGCTCCTGCAATTCTACGATGCAGCGCTCCATGCGGCGAAAATGCTCGGGGTTAAAACGCGTAAAATCCCAGTTGTTGCCGGAAAAATCGACGAAATACGAGAAGTTTTCTTCGGTTAGGTTTGAATTATCGACCGGGGTGCCCTCATACGGGAAGGTCTCCGGGTCGCGGAAATTGTGGATGTAGTGCTTCGGAAAGACGCAGAAACGCATTTTGTTGAAGTAGCCCTTATCGAGCTCCTCGAGCGTTTGCTTGTGCACTTCTTCCGACTGGTGCGCCCACGCGTAGCACGTGGTGCCGACGGAATAATATGGCGTGGTGTCTTCATAGGCGAAATGGTACGTGTTCGCAATACGCACCGGGCCGTGGTTATTGCTGGTCGGCTCCGTTACGGTGAAATCGCCGGCAGACTCCGCTTCTGGGAAGCTGCCGACCGTTTCATAGACGTAATCGCCCGTAAAAGAGGGCATGAAGCGCACTTTATAAACGCCGTCGCCGTCATAGAAGCCGCCTACCGTGACGATTTCGTTTTTGCTGCGAAACGTGGCGGAAACGGACTGCTCCGTAAACGGGTTGCCCGCAGACGGACCCTTGAGAGAAACTTCAAAAAGCCCCCATTTTTCTACTGTATCCATTAGATGTCACTCCTTATTTCTCGATAACGCCTTCATAATTCATGCCGAAGCCGTAGTCGTAGGCGTGACCGAATTCATCCACGTGCACTTCAAGGTCAAACGGAACGTCTTCGCAATGCTTTTCCACGGTGTCCATGTCCTTCGGCATCTGCACGGGCAGACGGCCGGTGGGATCGTAATCGCCGAAGACGACGTCAAGCACCGCGGCGCGGGAAACACCGAACTCGACGACGATGCCGTCCGCTTCACGCTCAAACTCGTGCATGACCATTGGGTTGTTGATCGCTGCGCAGACAATGACGGGCTTGTCGCCCATCGCCTCGCGACAGTTTAGAATGTTATCCAGGTCGCATTCATTATAGGCAATGTTCGTTTTGCCGCGGTAGCTGCGGTTTGTGAAATCCTCGCGGAAATCGCCGCCCGCAATACTCACTTCGCGCGCGTTCACCGCCGTATAGGGGCGGTACTGGAGTGTGATGGGCAGGTAGCCGTTGCCGCCGTTTGCGACGTCTTCCGTAGAATACGCGTTGCACGCAGGGCTTTCCACAAAGACAAGCGCCACATCCGCTTCCTCGGGCGTATGGACGCGCACACCGTATTTCGAGATCACCTCGTCCGTCACGGGGTCTTCCGTGTGGGCGGGAATATCGTTGCGCATGAAGCCCTTCATGGTGCGGAGCTTGCGCTGCGGCACGTAGATTTTGATACCCTTTTGGAGCGGCAGACAGTGATTGCGATTCTTTAATAAGACGACAGATTTGCGTTGTGCGTCATAGCCGTGGGCGCAGAATTCCGCGTTGCCGACAATCTTGGCGGACTCTTCGGGATCGAGATACGGGTTCTCGAACAGGCCGCACCGGAAAATATTTTTGAGCAGACGCGCGGCGGAGCGCTCCATTCTGGCGCGCATAGCTTCTTCGCCGACCTTTTCGCAGCCGATTTGATACGCTTCCATGATGGGCGCAATCTCTGCGTTGCCGCCGAACTGGTCTACGCCGTTCATGATGACGACGAAGCAGCGCTCGCCCTCGGTCATGTTTTCCATATTAAAGCAGCGGCTTGCAAACGTATCCATAATGGGTGCGGGATCCTGCGTGATGCCCCAGTCTGTGCAAACGACACCCTTAAAGCCGTATTTTTCGCGCAGGAGATCTTTGATGAGATACTCGCTGTACGAGTTGCCGACGTTTTTGCCGTTTTTGGTGTCGAGGCCCCAAGAAACCGTGTAGTACGGCATGACGGCAGAGGCGCTTTCGGTGGGACCGTCTAATTTAAACGCCGCTTCCGTAAACGGTTTCCTGTGTTCTTCGGAATTATTGCCCGGGTAAACCGCGTATTTGCCGTAGGCATAGTGTGCATCGCGGCCGGCCTCACCCGTGCCGCCGCCCGGCCAGTGCTTGACCATGGTGTTTACGCTGTCATATCCCCAGCCGTTTTCGGAATTCTTGGTGGTCTGCATACCGTCGCAGTACGCCTTGACCATTTTCTTTGTCATTTCAAGATTTTCACCGAGCGTATCGACAAAGCGCATCCAGCGCGGCTCAGTGCAAAGGTCAATCTGCGGGCCGAGCGCCGTGGTGATGCCGAGCGCACGGTATTCTTTCGACGCATCCTCTGCGAACCGGCGGACAACCTCGGGATCAAAGCACGCGGCAAAACCGACACCCTCCGGCCACTTGCTGACGTCACTGCCGGCGGTTTTAAACTCTACGCTGCCGCTGCCGCGCGCACCGTTGCGCGGGTCGGAGGAAATGTTCACCGGGATGCCGTGCGGCATGCTTTCGGCAAGCTTTTGCAGCTCATTGTTCCACTTTGCGGCAGTCTTCGCGTCTTCTACCGTAATCATGAGGACGTGGCGGATGTGCTCTTTGTTCATGAATTCCTTCTGCTGGTCGGTAAGCGTATACGCAGGGACATTTGCTTCCGCGTACTTTTGGCCGTTATATGTACCGCCGAACGGGCCGAACGCCATGGGCGGCACCGCTTGGTGCGGCGAATAGAGCATAAGGCCCGCAATCTCCTCTGTTGTTAGGCGGGATGCAAGGTCTGCGGCGCGCTCCTCAACGGGCAAACGCCAATCTTCATACGGGAGAAGCTCGCCAGTCTTCTCCAAGTCTTTAAAATACAGGCCGTCTTTTTCGATGAGCTCTACGCCGGACGACGCAGACCACGCGAGCGGCTTGCCGTTTTCGGGATAGGCGCGGACAATGCCGTCTCTTTCCGTTTTTTTCACGTTCATTTTCATACCTCTTTGTTTGGATTAAAACAAGGAATTTTCGCATTTGCTTTTGTACAAAGTATAGCGTATTTCCTATAAAAAGTAAAGATTTTTATAAGGTGTGTCACGCGGGCTGTATGCACAGAAAAGCGCGAGAAAACGGCGTATCTTTTTCCTTGCATTAAAGCGGCTCCTAATGGTATAGTTAATAGGCTGCGCTAAAAAAGCGGCAAATGATGCGGAAAAATCAATTTATTGGAGGGAAACATGATAAAAAACTATTTAACGAGCCTGAAGCAGGAGTTTTCGGGCTACAACACCGCCAAGCTGATGAAAGACATCATGGCGGGCCTGACTGTTTGCGCGGTGGCGCTGCCCCTTGCGCTGGCGTTCGGCGTATCTTCCGGCGCTACGGCAGCTGCGGGTCTTGTTACGGCAATTATTGCGGGCGTTGTCATTGCGGTACTCGGCGGCGCTTCGTTCCAGATTTCCGGCCCCACAGGCGCGATGAGCGCCGTTTTGGTGGGCATTGTGGCGTCTTACGGCTTGCAGGGCGTGTTTTTCGCGTGCTTTGCGGCGGGCGCACTGCTGCTTTTAGCCGGTATTTTTAAGCTTGGGCGGCTCATCAGCTTCATCCCGATGCCCGTCATCATGGGCTTTACATCTGGCATTGCGATTATTATCGCGATGGGGCAAATCGATAATTTCTTCGGCACTGCGTCCGAGGGCAGCTCGAATTTGGCAAAAATCGCGTCTTACGCGCGCCTCGGCTTTCATCCGAACCTCCAAGCGGTGCTGATTGGTCTGCTTGTCGTTGTCGTGATGATTGTCTGGCCGAAAAAGTGGGGCGCACGCGTGCCGGGATCGCTTGTGGGCATCATTTTGGCAACGGTCGTTTCCGCCCTGTTCCGTATGGATTCCATTGCGACGGTGGGCGACATTCCGCGCACGCTGATGCTCGCTGACCGCCTAGACCTCGGCAGCCTGAACCTTGACATACTGAAAAACCTCATCTCGCCCATTGTGACGATTGCAGCGCTCGGCATGATTGAAAGCCTTTTGTGCGGTGCTTCGGCTTCCCGCATGAAAAACGAGCCGTTCAATGCCGATCAAGAGCTCATCGCGCAGGGCGTAGGCAACATTCTGCTGCCGCTTTTCGGCGGTGTGCCGGCTACGGCGGCCATTGCGCGCACGAGCGTAGCGGTGAAATCCGGCCAGCAGACGCGCCTTGCGAGCGTGTTCCACTCCGTTTTCCTGCTCGCCTCCATGTTTCTGCTCGGCGGCGTGATGGCGCGCCTGCCGCTTGCGGCACTTGCCGGCGTTTTGATGGTAACGGCGTGGCGCATGAACGACCGGGGCGGCATCCGCTACATTTTCAGCCACAAGCTAAAATCCGGCATCAACCAGTTCCTCATCACGATGCTCGCGACGGTGATCTTTGACCTGACGGTCGCGATTTTGCTCGGTGTTGCGTACTCTGCGATTTTGTACATTGCAAAATCCAGCCAGATTGGCGTAAGCTTCTCCGACATTGACGCGAATAAGCTGCGCACGGTGGAAGGCAAGCCGCCGGTGCTGGAGACGACCGGCGTTGTGTACGTGACAGGCTCGCTGTTCTTCGGCGCGGTGGATGAATTCAACCGCCGCATGGCAGAAATGCCCGCCTACGACCATGTGATCTTCTCCCTGCGCGGCATGCCGAATATTGACGTTTCCGGCGCGCAGGCCGTTTTGGAGCTGTGTGAAAGCCTGCAAAAGCAAGGCAAAACGGTCGCCTGCTGCGGCATGGCAGACGGCGTGCGCACCTATTTTGACCGCACGGGCATCACGGTGCTTCTCGGTGAAACCGCGTACTTCTGGAACGCGGAAGACGCCATTCTAGACCTGCTGAGTGCAGAAATTGCAGAGTAAAATAGAATTATAAATAGCATCACCCCCGTTCCGTTTTGTGCGGAGCGGGGGTGATGCTTGTTTTAAAACAAAAACCCGCAGGCGAGGCATACGAGCGTATGCTTTGTCTGCGGGGAAATGTTTGAAAGATTCGCTTTTGCGTCCCTCGAGAAAAATCCTTGCGGATGATTATCTCTTGGATAAGTGAGATTATCGCTTGCTGAACTTTAAGAGCCTGGTGCTGACCCCGCCAAACATCCGGTGATTTCTTCGCTTTCCACCTGATTTTTGGCTTAATACTGCGGTTTTTCTGCACATCAGATTCTAATTTTCATTCTCGTGCATGACGCACGAAAAACAGGTTTTGCTCCTTATGTGTGCCTTGCGTATCGCTGCCCAGGGCGACGCAGGACAACAGTAAGGAAAGAAACTTGGTTGCTGTTCTTGTCTTCACCTCAAAATTTAATTCACACACGGAGGACAGCATAATGGGAAAATACATCTTCAATCAATGCAACGGCCTTTGGTATAAACTTCAGGGCGACTACTATATCCCCTGCTTAGTGCTGGATGAAGCGGGGACATCTCCGGGCAGAAAGCACCAGCAATACCTGAAAGAGCATCATCCTATGCTCTATTCCGACCTTGTTCTCAGCGGAAAGTTGTACAGCTATCTGGCCGACATTGACACTCAGGCACGAAACAAACTCCACCTGCTTGTAACACGGCTGGCAGAGAAAGAGGGCATTAACGAGCAGCTGAAATCGCAGGACCAGATGGCATGGGTCGGTGCCATGAACAACATCCGAAATCGGGCGGAAGAAATCATCCTCCAAGAGCTGATCTATGGGGAGGATGCCGTATGAGACTTCTTGAAGAATTTTGGTATGGTAACATTGAACCGACCGAATACGACACAAACGCCTGCAAGGAATAAAGGGAAGCGCTTCGCCTGATTACTCGAAATGAAAAAAACTTCAGGCTACCATGACAGATGCGCAAAAAGAGCTGTTCTCTCGGTATACGGACGCTGTCCGTGAGTATCAGACCATGGCAGAGTGCCTGATGTTCCAAAATAGCTTTAAGCTGGGTGCCAGGATGATGTTAGAGGTTATGGAAGAATAACAAAATATAGGGTACACGATCAGCCAGGCAGTTGTTAATTGCTCGGCTGATTTTCTGCCAAAGTAACGCTATCTTCTTTACTCAGAAAGTCATAGAATTTCTCCAACTCATCAATTACCAATTGGCCAATTGAATGTCCTAAGAAATTGCTCTCATTAATATTATGTTCGGTTAGAGTGCTAATCAGCTTTTCATTAAAGTTATACATCCGGTTCTTTTTTAAAAACTCTTCTAAGCAAACCTCTGCAAGCCTATCCTTATCACAAAGATGATGAACAACAAAAGCCACACTCATTTTGAATCGAAGTAATGTTATTTGCTCTATATCTGACATACTTTCCGACAACAAAGAAATATAATGAAGCGAAACAGGATATCTAATATATGGAATACACCCATATTCTACGCATGACACAATAACATCTATCGCTTGTTGTATACATCCAAATACAAGTATAAAGAAATTATACGAATCTGATTTATTCGCATCAATCATGTATTGTGTCTGTGATGATGCTATTCTAAATTGCTCTTCCAACGGAAGTGTGGAATCATCATCTTCGGAAAACATTACCAATCTTCCAATGTCTTCACGAGCAAAGCGAACAATATCTTCGATACTGTTACACTTTATAAAATAGTCATTTAGACTATTGATTCCATTAAAAAGACTTATGAATGCTTGTTCACCAGCTTTATAGAGTGAATTATGGTCATTTGACTGGTTAAGAAGCCTCAATGGCAATATGAGAATTTCTTCACGAACATTTTCTAACAGCTTCAGATTATCTTCCGCCGTCACTCCAATTTGCTTATACAGAAATTCTGCATCTTTTCCTTTTGGCATTTTGGTTTGCATTGTTGAATATCTGATCAATGGATCATCAAGAACGTGCTTTTCTCCAATTACCAAAAAGGGTAAATGCTCATTATCATCAAAATCCATATAGGTTGCAGCTGTAAATACATAACTGTTTTTACCCGGAAACCAAGACTTTAGATATAGTTGTACTTCCTCAATATGACGAAGCCAAAACAGATTGATTTCATCTAACGCTTCCGGAGCATGGTGGCTTTTTAATTTCGGCAGCAAAGCTGCGAGTAGTGTCTTATATTCAGATTGGATCAATTGAATTTTATTCAATAATAGGTTCGATTTCAAAATTTACTACCTCATTTAACAACTGTTCTGGGATACCATAAAGCTCGTTCAAAAAAGATATGGTTTTGTTCATAACCATAACACAATCTGGTAAAACTGTTTTCAACCTTGTTTGATCATCAATATCCGGGACACAATGATATTTATGCGCCGGATTGTTACATTTCAACAAGGAAGATTCACGAATGGCTCCCCACAATCCATGTTCAAAAGAAGAATCGTAGTCATAATATAGGCCATAAAGATTTTTCTCATCAACACTTTCTGCCTTGATCCTTATGTTTTGCTTATCGAAGTATTTGGTGTCCATATCAATGAATTCTTCACCTTTGAATTCATTAACTAACGCTTCAACAAATTTTTCATCAAAGTGCGATTCGTCTGAACCGCCACTTTCTCTATGCCTTGCTAAAACCAACTTATACAAGCCCATGCCGTACAGCTGGTAATCACGCCATATATTATCGTGAGACGTTTCGTTTTTAACGAGATATTTCATCATAATATAGTCTTCTATCAGGACACGTACACAACTTCTACCCGAGATAGAATTAAACAATTGATGCTCATAAATCTCTTTTAGCCGCTTATACGAATATGTAGCAATGCCAAGTAAAACACTCATTTTTTCGTCAAGCGGATTAGTTGTTATAAATAATTCTGAGAGATACGCAAAAACTTCATACAGTTTTTCCATATATGCAGTAATATTTCTTTCTTCCTCTGGAAACTCAATAGCAAATACACTGCAATCTGTCATTTCGCTTACACACCTCCAAAATTCCTTTAAATATGTAGAGTCAACTTTCTCAAAAGTCAAAATCATCATCTCAAGAGAACGTACCGAGGGACGAGCCATTCGCATTATTTCATCAGTGTGTTGAGATGTTGGATAAACAGCCAACAAATCCACCTGCTCTTTTAGAAGATGCACTTTTCCCGAAAGCAAATTGAAATAGAGGGCCACAAACCTAATATCAGTTGATTCATCAGATTGATGATCCATTATATCACTCATTGTTTGAATTAGCGATTCGCACCTATCCTCAACGCTCTGATCGGAACAGTAAAAACACTCAGCAAAAATAGGTGCCTTGCTTGCCGTAAGGAAAACAGTTAATGGTACAAGTGCTTCTTTAGCCCCGATGTCAATGATGTAATCAAAAAATCTCTTTTGAATATCTATGTTTAGTTTTAGTATCTGAGACAATCGTGCGGTATATAGATCGGGAGCCAATTTATGTAATGTAGAAATAATTCCACAAGACTTTTTCAGTCCTTCATCTCGTCCGTAATATTTCAAAATTAAGCCAATCCAAAGATACTCTGGCATACGACCATAGGTCCATGACTTCTCGTCTTCAAGTTCATGCATCAATGGCAATGTATTTATTGGAGCTATAAATTTCCCCTTTTTAAAGGTATGCTCAGATAATTTGCTATGTCTCATTGCCTTTTACCTTTCATCTTGACTACTACTGATTTTTACATCGGTTGTCCTAAAAATTAGCAGAAGCATCTCAAAGAGATGCCTCCGCTACAATAATTTTATGGCATCTTATCCATTACAAGTTTAAACACCTTTTCCATCAGCAAAACCATCTCCACTTCAGACAAACGTTCGTTTACACACTTCTTTAAACTTTGTGATGCTGTTATAACAAATACATCCGATTTAGAAAGCGTTTTTTTCGACTTTTTCAAGTCATCGATATAACCAATGGATTCAGTTATAACATCTTCTTCTGAAATGGTTCTTCCTGATTTAGCGCAAGTAATAATTGCATCAATACTGATGGGCTCCTTGGCGCTTGCTTTAGGAGTTGAAGCCATTAATTCTGCGTGGATGGGAAAAACATCGGTAACAAAGAATTCTGCTTGTTTGATTGCTTTTGCAATAGCAAGCCATCCATCCGTTCGGGAATGATGGAAACTGAAAGCCATTTTTCCGTTAGTTTTAAGAACTCGTTTTCCTTCTGTAAATACGTTTCCTAATAACCTGGAAAACTTGTCTGCATCGGTTTGCTGCACCTCGTTTGCTCTTCCGGATGTATCCGATGCAAAAAAATCATACCCATCTTTTAAAACAGGGCTCAACCAAGCGTAAAAGAAATCGCTCAACTCACTATAGTGTATAAAATCAAAGTACGGCGGATCAGTTACAATAAAATCAACACTATTGTCTGGGATTGGAAGGTTCGCACTATCCCCATTAAGAATCAAGGCAGCATGCTTCTTAGATGAAAAATCCTTCCAATCTGTACATATACAAGGATTAATACAATTACTTGCAACGACTTTCTTGCACTTTGTAGTTCTTTCTTCTATTTTTAATTCAAAAGGTTCATCCAGGTACTTCTTTGCTTTTAACAATCGGCTTTTGAACAAAGAAGAAAAACAGCCGCTGCTCTTATCATAACCCCAAACCGAATTTTCCAAAGGTGTTCTTTCTGGTTTCAAAATATGATTTGAAAAAATCGGGCGAACTGCTCCCGTCCCTTCTCCTTTGTAGCTACAGAAAGTATTATTAAACTCAAGTGTACTGGAGAAAAGGCATAGGAATTGTTCTCTAATTGTCTGGTCAGGAATTTGCATTATCTCAGAGAGCAATAGTCCTAAACAAAACAATTGTCTTGCGTTAAAGAAATCTTTCCAATGATAATAATTATACCCTCTTGCTTGATCCGTATTGTATCCAGGTCTAACGCCATACGTTGGCAAAAAGAAATCAGCCGCTTCAAGTTTTTTTTCGACTTCGGCAAACAGAGCAGTATCATATTCTTGAATTGATTGATATACCTTCTCTCCGTTGGTATCTATTGCAAGTAATGCATACATTTTTTCAGGTAATTGCTTCCCGTCTTTAGGTATCAATTCCTTTATTTTATACTTAGTCCCATCTTTAGCGGTAACAACACTGTTATTGGCTGGCCCAATTTGTGGATTAAAGTGATAGCCGCAATGAGGACATACAGCGATTTCTTGATTGTATTCACCTTGAAATACCCCCCAGCATTGCGGGCATAATATCTGTGCATCTGGCTTTTTTGAAACATATGCATTTTGTGCAAATATGTATCTTGAAAAGAGTGGGATCTCTTCTCCTTTAGGAGTTTTAACAATTTTCACCCAGAAATAGTACAATACAGGAATTTCCGATCCGGATTTAAGTTCCAAAGTCTTATAGTAGCTAAGAATCTCTGGAGCAACTCTACGATCTAACATCTCATAAGTATCCATCAATTCTTGATAAGGAACATGAGTAAGTTCTTGTTGTACTAAGAAACTACTAATTGGATTGATATCACATCCAACTGCATTTGCCCCCAATTTCAATGCTTCGCCAATGGTTGTACCACTTCCCATAAAAGGATCTAAGACAGTTACATCGGAAAAATCATGAATCTTATAGAAAGCATCCCAAACATCGGTATCCTGATCCACCATCAGTTGGAGAAGAATGGCTCTAAATACTGATCCCAATCTCTGAGCCCACCATTTGTGGATATGATATATTGGACGGTTTATCTCTTTGCGCCAACTTTCTTTCTCCGCTATTTTACTAACTTCTTGGATAGGGAATCGCTTTTTATCAGTCATCTTCTGAACTCTCCAAAGAATCTAAGTCTGTTGCCATTGTGACAACTTTGTCAGACTGCTCAAGACAACGATATGCCTTGAATTTATGAATCTCACCGGCAGCGGGATTTGCAACAGTTTCTGCAGAAATCTCATTTGTTCTAAGATCAAAACTGTATCCAACTACCAATTTTTCTCCTTCAATACGGCTCAGCTCACCAACGCATTTAAATTCTGTGGGAACCTCATATTCTTCCGGAAGAATAAGTGTCGCTAAACCTGCAGTTCCTTTTGTAAGGGCAAATGGTGTAGGCACGACATACATTTTTCTATCCCTAATCATAATATCTCCGTATGCCCCGAAGCCTTTAATATGCTTATTTTTATGTACATAGTCTCTTTGAGCATTCAAAAAATCACCATGACAAATAACTAAATCTATTACAGGATACTCTGTGACACGACCTTTTTTATAAGCCCTTGTATCACTTGGGTACCGCCCAAAAATATAGAAAATATGTCTTCCGTTATGGAACCCTGTGGGGACGTTGCTGTTGGCATCATAATCTTTTTCACGCCCGGGAAACGCCAATCCTTTAATTTCATATCCTTCCGGCTTTTCAACCAGACAGAAATCTGGATATATGTTTCGTCCAGTTCCTTCAAAATGGACTCCTACGTTTTCCAATCGAGCTTGGCACCAATTTTGAAAATGAAATTCTTTATCTTTTTGGCTTTCTTGAATAATGAGTTCTCCATCATGTATAGCTTTTACACATTCTTTATAAATCTCAAAACACTTTGTTTCATTCGCCCTCATAATTAAACCTCCGGTTTATCGGCAGAAAATTCGGGAGTTTCAAACTCTAAAATATCATCAACACCACAGTTTAGTGCCAAACAAATTTTTTCTATTGTATCAAGAGAAAGATAGTGATTCCGCTTTAATCGAGTTATTATATTGGCACTAAATCCAGCTTTTCCCATAAGTTCTGCATTGCTGATATTTTTGTCGATCATCAAGTGAAATAATTTCTTATATGTAACAGCCATAGATCCTCCTCCTTTTTTATATGTTATCACACATCCGTGAAAATATCAACGGCACTAATTGATGAGATGTCTTCAAATAAAATAGAGCCGCTTCTCAGCGACTCTGTTTTTTTAGTTTCGTGTGTTATCTCTCGACATTTTTCTTTCGTTTTTGCTTATGTCCCTGGAAAAATATGACCACAGATTATTCCGAGAAATCACATTCTCATAGCTACGGAGCTTACTGCGGAGATTACCATTTTCCTGTTCCAGATCTGCTATACGAAGCTGCCCCCGAACGGATTTGTACTCTGCCAGTTCTGCGGTCAGTGCAGCGACCTTTGCTTTCAACTCACTTATCATTTTCAACGCTGCATCCAAAGCCTTTTGCAGCTTGGATTCATTGCGTTCCTGGACATAGAACTTCTTTGCCGCAGCTGCCAGATTTTCATATTCAGAACGATCCAGCATGACTTTTGAGGAAAATGGAATGGCATGGGTTTCTATTTGCTCCACTTTCTGAACGGCAATCTGCTGTTTTTGAATCTTCTCAAGCTTCTTTTCCAGAGAAGCTGCTTGCTGCTCTTTCTGCTGCGTCTGTGCTGTAATTTCTTCCAATCGCTCCTGTTCCCGTTCCACCTTGAACTGCGTCACAGTCAAGTGTTCCTCGGAACTGCCTCGTTCTCCACGCTCCACATCAGAATATCCGGCATTGCGCATGGCTTGGAAGAAATCATCCTGGAGGACGCTGTAAGACTTCCGTAGCACCGGCTTGCCATTCCTCTGGAGAATGGGCGCTCCCTGTTCATCCAATGCCGGTTTGGACAGCCATTTTTTGCTACTGCTCACCTGCATGATTGTTTCCTTGACGGTTCCCACAAGTGATTTATCTTTGCACCTCTTGGACCAGAGGATCTGCTTCTCCACAACCGGAACATAGACCACATGGAGATGATAATGGAATACATCCTGCCCCAGTGCTTCGGACATAGCCCGGTTGCGCTCATCGGCGTGCATAACAGCGGAGAGAATATACTGTTCGCCACCCACGATCTCTACGGCTGCCCTGTAAGCGTCCTCATAAAATCGCTTGGCAAACTCATATCCGCCATGGTTATAGAAGTAGGCGGAGTTTACATCAAAAATCAGTTCCCCGTAAAGGTTGGCGTCTGATTTCAGACCACGGGTGGAGATTACATCGTCTTTTTCCATCTGAGCAAACATCTCTGCATATCCGGCGGTAGGTTTCTTAAAATGGATGTTCTCAGGTGTGTGTTCTGGTATAATATCTGGGTTGGTATAGGATTCTTTTTCTCGTTCATTGTGCCGCTGAGCATTACCAATTTTGGCGGCGGTCAGGTTTGCGTTTCTTGCACTGGTACGGTCAATCCCGTCGTTTCTCGCCATAGAGCTCCTTTCACGTTTGTACGGCCTGCGGGCCGGGGCGCACTTCCTGCGGAAGTGTAATAACCCACTATGATACTTTCATCCTGCGGCTGCAAAGTATCGTGGGCTCTCCGAGGGGGATGCGGCTCCTGCGGGAGCCTCCCTGACTTGCGTGTGCTATCCACACAGCAAGTCAGGTGTGTCCGGCATCCTTGCTTCTGTAAGCAATCCTGCCGCCCACGGTTCGGGAAAATCCACTGGATTCTCCCGAACCATCCATCTCCAAATCTGCGGATTTTTCGATGGGGACGGTGGTACGATACCAGAGTATAACTCTGTGCAGGAAATGCAATAAATGCAGAAAATTCCGGTTTCATGCTACGGGATTTACAATGATTTTCACATCGGCTGGTCTGCCTACCGACTGGCGTTCCGGTTCTTCCAGCCGAATGTATCCATGTCCCTCCAGCAGTTCCAACGTCGGAAAAATCTCCTCCGTTTTCTTAAAGAACTTCCCCCGGCACATCTGAAAAAGCTCAGAACGTTTGATCACCGATACGTTCTTCTTTTTCAGCTTTGCCAAGACAAATTTGGCTTTCTGGATGGTTAAGTCAGTCCCCATCATGGAATAGGCGTAGGTGGAATGAGCCAGAAAGTATTTGCCGATCTGAATCGCCTTACTCATCGTAGAAGCGGTCACTTCTGCTTTGTCATCTTCCATATCAGCACAGTGCAGCAGTCCCGCAATCCGGAGTACTGCACCGATATATTTGCTCGCCCAATCAGAAATTGCCTGCCCCTCGCCAACCAAAAACTTCTCATGCTCCTGAAAATAATCAGCCATCAGGTCAAAGGCTTTTTCGGAAAGGTGCACCGTCTGGGCATCTTCAGCAACCGGCAGAGCCATCAGGCGAAAAATCAGATTGCGGTAAGCGGCGGTTACTTCGGGCAGAATTGGCTGGGTACGAAAGACCCTGCTGCCAATTCTGGATGGTGGGGACGCATACAGGAATCGGGCAATCAGTCCCCGTCCAGTCATGGTGGTATTGGACATGATTTCATCCAGCACACTGGGCTGAATAGAGAGGATAGCTGACAGTGCCGGGTGCATGATGCACTCTGCTTCACGGGTCATTCGATCCACATAAATGGCATCCCCACAATGGCCTTTCAGCCAGACATCAATGTTGGACTTGTTGGAATACCGTCCTGCCATGATGTCAAAGATGCCGCCCTCGGTGGAGATCACGGAGAACACTCCGTTGTTGGCCGCCATTAAACTGGTCAGAGCTTCACTGGAACAATCGTCCGCAAAAAAGCGAACCGGCTTTCGTTCTGGAATTTCTTCCAGCTGTTCCTGAAGCCGCCTCAGCTCCAGCTCCATTTCCCGGCTTTCCTTGCGCTCCAACTTCTTTTGCAGACCGGAGATCTGACGCTCCAGAGATTCCCTCTGCAAATGGTTTTCCCGGATTTCCATGCTGTGCGCCTTGTTATATTCCTGCTCATACTCATAAAGGAATGTAGTCATATCCCGCATGACGCTGGACTTTCGCTCCCCCGGTGCGGCGATCACTACTGTGTACAAGCTCAAAGGCTCACAGTATCCCGGCGTTCCCTCTATCTTGTATTTCCCTTGTAAGCAGGTTGCCAGCACACCCAGGCCGATCACCGCTGCCATGTCCGGGGCAGTCTGACTGTGTTCAGCCACCGCACTCACATAATTCCGAATCACATCCGGGAGAGCGTCTACCGGAAATGCAGGCAGATCACTCCACTGTGGCGTCAGCGGAACAATAGGTTGAAAAACCGTTGACGGCTCCGCTTTTGGAGTGTAGATTTCCCGGCAATGCTCGATTGCCTTCTGAATGGTGATTGCACCATACGTTGTGCCGGATTGCTGCCGGTCCCATTTATCCCGCATCAAACCCGACTGCCGGAACATAGTGTCCATCTTGACAGCATCCCGTCCTGTCCAAAAGGCGAGATGACTGCACAGCGCCAGATCTGCCTCTGATGGGGACGAATATCCCTCCAACGAACCGTTCCAAAGGGCTGTGAACGCTGTCCCATTCTTACTGCTTTTTGCCAGTTGCAGAAGCTGCTCCATGCTTAAATCAGAGTTTTTTGCATTTATTGCATTTTCTGCACCTACCTCTGGTCTGCGCATGAACTTGTCCAGTAACGCTTGCAACTCCTGGGTCCGGTCACCATACTCATAATCCTCATAGCGGTTTCCGGTCACGGTGACATATTTGTTGGTTACTCCCGCCACATAAACCTCTATTCCGGCCTGATGGTTCATAATATAGAATCGCTTGGTATCATACTGAAACCCTTTTGCCGAAAAGAGAATATGCAGACCGTTGCCGCTGGGGCTGTACTCGGTATAGCTGTGCATTAAGGCCACAATTTCTGCGGCGGTCTGGGTGTAATAGCCGCTGTCCGAAAGGCAGTTGTCCAGGTCAATCGCACAGATGCCGTTGAAAATGCCAATTCCAATGCCATCATATCCGCTGGCCTGTACTGCTGTTTTATAAGGTACGAAGCTGGAAGGATCGTTGCTTTTCGCTCCCAGGCCGGTTTCCGGCTGGTATGGCGCCTTCGTTTTCCGCCCATTCCGTTCCTCGTACTTCCAGCAGCAGAACAGACCATTTTGTATGATGCTGTCTGGTAAAGCTGTCAAATTCTGTTCCTCCTCAAATAATTGTTGAATTTGGCAGCTGTCGTGTTATAATATCCTTGCTGAGTGATAGTCACACGGCAGCTGCCGTTTGTACTGTCCGCCAAGAGTTTTCATCTGCCAGGATGAGGGCTCTTTTTTTATGCAGTTTCCGGCTGGAAGTATCCAATTTCCTCCCACACCTTTCTGTCGGGGCAGTAGTAGTTGTACTCGTTGGAGTTCTCCAGCTTGATCGCATAGCCGAATTTCAGGATTCCCTGCTGCAAGCCAATGCGCACATACTGGGCATCCTTGTGCATGGCGACTGCAATCTCGGTGATGGGGACATTGCGTCCGGTGAAGGGCGGCAGTTCGACATAAACTTTCTTCTCCATGTGAATGACCTCCTTATTGCTAACATACGAACTGTTAGTTCGTATTCTGATTATAAGCCATTCAAGACCGCTTGTCAACACTAAATGCGAAAAAATTATTCGCATTACGACCTTGTAATTCGTACAACTTCGTGTTACAATACAAGCGAGGTGATGACAATGCACAGCAACCCAGCTGAAATTGGCGAGAGAATCAAGGCAGCCCGCAAGGCCGCTCACTTGAGCCAAACAGAGCTGGCACAGCGTCTGGACAAGACGATGCGCACAGTTCAAAAATACGAAAGCGGTGAAATTGAGCCATCCATAGCGATGATCAATGCCATCGCCAAAATCTTAAACATATCTCCGGCAGACCTGATTGGCTACCAGAAACCCGAAATCCAGCTGGACAGCCTGTCTGATGTGATTGCGGTTCTTTACCAATTAAACAAGAAGGCCGGTATCCGGTTCGAGATCGATGTCCAGCGCCCGCCCCACAGCGAAGAATGGTCCTGCTCCCTGAAATTCAAGGGAAATGACCACTCCGCAGAGATGAATGATTCCCTGTGCCTGATTTTGGAAGAGTTCCGGGACGAGCGTGAAAAGCTGGAAACCTATTGGACCGATCAGGAATCCTTTGACCGCTGGATTGAAAAGGAACTGGCATATTATGCACACACTAAACTTCAGGACAAGGAAGTGGAAGCTCTCTCCGATTTGGAGCGCATTCAGCGGCGCAACGAACTGGATCAGCAGATGCTGGAGAAAATGAAAAAGGCCGCCGAAGAAAACGGCGACCAGAAATAACGGTGGGTGTTACATACCCCTGTCAAATTTAATTTGAAAACGCTGGGAGAAAGGAAGTTTGAGATTTTTTGAGATTACCCAACGGATATGGAAGCGTCAAGAAAATGTCCGGAAAGCGAAGAAGACCCTATGCAGTGAGGAAAACAGTAGGGTGGCATGTTAACCCAGAAACAGGCAAGTCCGTTCAAGAGCAAATCACCATCGGCTATGCAGCAACCAGAGCAGAGGGGCTGCAAATGTTGGCAGAGTATAACAACAACCCCTTTGACATCAAGGCATCCAAAGCCACCTTCCAGGAGGTCTATGAACGCTGGTCAAAGGAGAAGTTCCCCACCATCTCCAAGTCAAATGTAAAAGGCTATGAGGCGTCCTATCGGGTGTGCGGAACACTTTACAACAAGGTGTTTCGGGACATTCGACTGATGGACCTTCAATTTGTGGTGGACACCTGCGGGAAGAATTACCCCACCCTGAAAAAGCTCAAGGGGCTGTTCAACCAGCTGTATGCCTACGCCATGAAAAATGATATCTGCAATAAGGATTATTCCGAGTTTGTGGATTTGAGCCGGTACAAGGACAAAAACCCCAACAAGCGTGACCGGAACAAGTTCACAAAGGAGCAGATTGCCCGCCTGTGGGAGCTTGCAGAGAACCCGTACTATCAGATCGTGCTGATGCTGATCTACAATGGTTGCCGCATCTCAGAGTTCCTCGACTTGAAGAAAGAAAACGTACATCTGGAAGAACAGTACTTCGATGTGATCGCCAGCAAAACCGAAAACGGCCTGCGGAAAGTTCCCATTGCCGACAAGGTGCTGCCATTCTACAAAGCGTGGTACAAAGGTTCTCAGTGTGAATATCTGCTCCACACACCGGATCAAAAGCACTTTGATTACAGGAACTACTACGATAGTTACTTCACACCCCTGATGGAGCAGCTTGGATATGACCAGACGCCACACTGTACCCGGCATACCTGCATCTCCATGCTGACAGAGGCCCATGCAGACCAAATCATGATCAAGAAGATTGTGGGACACTCCGGTGCCATGACGCTCACTGAACGTGTCTACACCCACCTGGATATTGAAACATTGGTGGAGGCAATCAACAAGATCTAAACGGAAGAAGGAAAAGCCGTGCAGCACAAAAAAGCAGGAGATACGCTCCTTGCGGAACGATCTCCTGCTTCATAAGGCTTTTGTTTTCGCTTGCGATTCTTGTTCCTTGTGTGCTCCTTGCTTGCTCCTTACGAAGCAAAACGGAACACTTCTGAGGAACTCTCACAACTTCAAAAGCATCCAATTTTCTGCAAAACAGCGTCCAAAGACGCACTGAGAAGCAGTGGAAATTATCTCTTGGAGAACTGCGGAGCGCGACGAGCGGCTTTGAGACCGTATTTCTTTCTTTCCTTCATTCTCGGGTCACGGGTGAGGAAACCGGCCTTCTTCAGCGTAGCGCGGAGGTTCTCGGAATCGTACTGGAGCAGAGCTCTGGAGATACCGTGGCGGATAGCACCGGCCTGACCGGTAACACCGCCGCCTGCAACGCGGCAAACGATGTCGAACTTCTCTTCGGTACCGGTGAGAACGAGCGGCTGACGAACGATCGTCTTGAGGGTATCAAGGCCGAAATAATCGTCGATATCGCGGTCGTTGATCGTAACCTTACCGGTGCCCTGGTAAATTCTTACACGTGCAACGGAGCTTTTTCTTCTGCCGGTGCCGTAGAAATAAGGTGCCTTATCGTACATATTCGTTTACCTCCTATTAAAGTTCCCAAGCCGTCGGCTTCTGCGCCTCGTGCTTGTGCTCGCTGCCAGCGTAGACACGAAGTCTTGCTTCTGCAGCTCTGCCGATGGTGTTCGAGGGGATCATGCCGTGAACAGCAAGCTCCATCGCCTTTTCCGGCTTTGTGCGCATCAGGGTGTCATAACGGACAGCCTTGAGGTGGCCGATATAACCCGTGTGATGATAATAATACTTCTTTTCAGCCTTACCGCCGGTGAGGACAGCCTCAGCGCAGTTGATGATGATGACGTGGTCACCGCAGTCAACGTGCGGGGTAAAGGTGGGCTTGTGCTTGCCGCGGAGAAGAACTGCGGCCTGTGCTGCAACGCGGCCGAGCGGCTTGCCTGCAGCGTCAATTACATACCATTTGCGGTCAACCTGACCAGCCTTGGCCATATAAGTGGACATAGCGTTTACCTCCAAAATTGATTTAAATTATCTCGGTACCGGCAAACGCTTTGTGCGCTGCGATACGAAATCTCTGAAAATACCCATAGCTTTCCCATGGGCGCTAAATGATAGTACCACACGAAAAACGGCTTGTCAAGCGCTTTTTTGCGGTTTTTTAAGCTGCGAATTCCAATCTCGTTTATTCTTCGCTTTTCTCGTTTATACTCTTATTTTTGAATGTGCGATTTCAAAAAATATTTTTGCCGCAAAATTTAAAAAGCACAGCTTTTCCGCCGTTTTTCGGGAAAGCCGTGCTTTTTACGTTTTTTATTCAGCTATTACTTTTTCACACAACGCGTTGCGACAAAGCAGGGCACGCCGTGCTCGTGCAGAAAGCCTCCGCCGTTTGTGTCTTCATAAATATCCGTCAGCATAAATCCCGCGCGCAGCTGGCCGCCGATCTCCTCGTCGAGCGTGTGAGAAAACTGCACGCCGTAATCGAGCTCCAGCGACTTTTTATAGAGTACTTCGTCTTTTAAGGGATTATACGGCAGCGTGTTCGTGATCTTTGTTTCGTCGTCATCAAAAAGGTAATTGATGCCGTTATCAAACCCGACAAGCAAAACGCCGCCCGGCTTCAGAACACGGGCGCACTCTTTCCAGATCGGCTCCAGTTCTTCTACATAACAATTTGAAACCGGGTTAAAAATGAGGTCAAAGGTCCCGTCTTCAAACGGCAGGGGCTTTGTCATATCGGCGCGGACGCACTTTGGCGTGTATCCCTCACGCGCACCGACCTCTTCTTCGCGCTTTAGCTGCTCCGTGGAATAATCCAGCACGGTGCAGTCTGCGCCGAGCGCTGTGAAAACGGGAATCTGCTGCCCGCCGCCGCTGGCTAAACCCAGAATTTTCTTGCCGCGCATCTCGCCGAACCATTCGTGCGGCACGATTTTCGTCGGCGTGAGGTACACGCCCCACGCGCCGTTTCTGGCTTTCTCAAACACCTCGTGCGAAATGGGTTTGCCCCATTCCCAGCCGTTTTTCACCCAGCCGTCCACGATTTTTGCGTTGATATCGGTATAGTTCATATCGTTTATTCTCTCTTTCTAAAAGTTTTATCTTTTATGAATTTGCCGTGCAAATTCATAGGGAGACCCCTTAATAGGGTCTCCCTCGGACGAACAATTCACTGGATTGTTTTATAGCAATGCGAAGCATTGGTTTCTCCCAGTCCTGATTTTGGGGTAAGCAAAAGGATTTCGCGCTCTGCGGAGCGCGCCTTAGGGCTTTGCCCCGATACCCTATAAACTTTCTGAAGAAAGTTTAATCAAAGACTTTTAACCCAACTCGTCGTCCGCGGATGCGACGACATTTACGCCGGTGCCGCAAACATTTTCGATGACGATGTCGCCGATATGGACGGGGGCGGTAATCTCCGCTGCGTTGATGGCTTTCATGCAGTCGAAAATTTTACCCTTCGGGATGTCCGTTTTCGTGCGCACGGCGACAACCGGGCGTTCACCGTTTAAAACGCGAACGGTAGACGTGACGGTACGGGCGGGCGCGGTAACTTCCTTCACGGCGTAGAGCTCGCCGCGCTTACACGTATTGCCTGTAACGCTTTTCACCTCGCCGTTTTCAACAGTGACGGTCAGCGGGCAGCCCAAGGGGCAGTTGATGCAGATAAACGATTTCGTTTCCATAGTAATGCCCTCCTTATTCCGCTTCCACCGTGACGGTGACGGTATCAAAATCAATATTTTGAAGGTCTGCTTTTTTCAGCAATACCTGCTCCATTTCGCCCGGTGCCATAACGGTCTTTTTGCGGTGCTGCACGCGTTGATCGCCGAAATAGACACTGATGAACGAATTTTTATAGATGCCGCCCACGCGGAAGCGCACCGTGAGCGTATCCGGCATGTTTTCGGGGTGAATGATGCTCGGCACAGTGTAGCGCACACCGCCCTTGGCTTCGAGCTTGATGCCGCCCGAAAGCGGCTCTGCGGTTTCTTTGTTGCCGCCCTGCACGTACTTTGCGGCGGCACGGCCGGCCTGCGCAGCTTCTTCGGAAACATAGTCCACAAGGTCGTGCACATGCAGCACGTTGCCGCACGCGAAGATGCCCGGCACGCCGGTCTCGAGGCTTTCGTTGACAACGGGGCCGTTCGTCACGCGGGAGAGCGGTGCGCCCGCGCCGAGGGTGAGCTCGTTTTCCGGGATCAGACCGACGGACAGAAGCAGCGTATCGCAGGAATAATACTCTTCCGTGCCCGGGATGGGCTTTAATTTGTCGTCCACGGCGCTGATGGTGACACCCGTTACGCGGTCTTTGCCGTGAATTTCCGTCACGGTGTGGCTGAGCTTCAGCGGAATGCCGAAGTCATCGAGACACTGGACGATATTGCGCTTGAGGCCGCCGGAGTACGGCTGGAGCTCCGCGACGACGTGCACCTTCGCGCCCTCTAACGTCATGCGGCGCGCCATGATGAGACCGATATCGCCGGAGCCGAGAATGACGACCTCGCGTCCGGGCATATAACCCTCCATATTGACAAGGCGCTGCGCCGTGCCGGCGGAGAACACGCCCGCCGGGCGGAAACCGGGGATATTCAATGCGCCGCGGGAACGCTCGCGGCAGCCCATGGCCAAAATGACCGCGCCCGCTTCCACGGTGAACAGCCCGTCTTCGCGGCTGACTGCCGTGACGACCTTTTCCGGGGAAATACTCAGCACCATTGCGCCGAGCTTGTACGGGATATGCAAAGCCTTTGCGCGTTCTTCAAAGCGAGCGGCGTACTCCGGACCCGTGAGCTCCTCTTTAAACGTGTGCAGACCGAAGCCGTTGTGGATGCACTGGTTTAAGATGCCGCCGAGACGCCCGTCTCTTTCTAAAATTAAGATGTCTTCAGCCGGAAGCCCGTTTTCCGCCGCGGCGACCGCCGCCGCAAGCCCCGCAGGTCCGCCGCCGATGATGACAAGCGATTTTGTGATTTTATTTTCCATAATAAACCTCTTTTATATCTTAGGTTATTTTTTGTTTCCCCCGAAAAGCGTGGTTAAAAGTTCGTAGATTCCAAAGGCGAAACCTTGGTCGAGCTTCGCAAAGCTCGAAACACTTTTTGCCTAACAGCAGATCAGGAAGGTAGGCAGAATAGTCCAGTGGACTGTTCTGCCGTAGGAAACCCTATCAATGGGGTCAACCCGAACAACAAGTTGTTCGGCTCCTAAAAAGGCACAGCCTTTTAGAAAACAAATTTACTTCGTCTTCCCGAACACGATTTCGGAGCCTTTTTCGTTCTTTCGGATGGCTGTCAGCGGCAAGTTAAGTTCTCTTGCGAGAATATCCATGACGCGCGGGGAGCAGAAGCCTGCCTGGCACCGGCCCATTCCGGCTCTGGTTCTGCGCTTTACGCCGTCCAGCGTTTTCGCGCCGAGCGGACGGCGGATGGCGTCCACAATCTCGCCCTCGGAGATCGTCTCGCAGCGGCAGACAATACTGCCGTAGAGCGGGTTTTCACGGATTTTCTCGGCGCGCTCTTCGACGCTGAGCGAATTGAGGTGCACGACGCCGTGACGAACGGGGTTGAAGCTTTCTTTTTTCGTAAGGCCAAGCGCTTTCGCCGCCATTTCCGCCATATAAACACCGATGGCAGGCGCGCTTGTGAGGCCCGGGGATTCGATGCCCGCGGCTTCAAAGAAGTTCGGCGCGCTTTCCTCCAAGATGAAGTCGCCTCTGTCCGCGCAGGCGCGCAGGCCGGAGAACGATGTGATGATCTGTCGGCTCGGCACGTTTTTCACGCTCATACCGGCTTTTTCCAAAACGAATGCAAGGCCGCTCTGCGTTGTGGCCGTGTCCTCGCGGTCTTCGATATTCTCGGCGGTGGGGCCGAGCAGCAGATTGCCGTGCACGGTGGGTGTGACAAGAATGCCCTTGCCGAGTTTTGTCGGCAGCTGGAAGATGGTTTTGTCAACCAAATTGCCCGCGTTTTTGTCGCACAGGCAGTATTCGCCGCGGCGCGGGGTGATGGTGAACGCGTGCGGCAGCAGCATATCGTGAATTTCATCGGCGTGCACACCCGCCGCGTTGATGACGGCGCGCGTTTCGATCTCGCCCTGTTCGGTTTCGAGAATATAGAGGCCGTTTTCGCGGCGGATATTTTGCACGCCGCACTCAAATTTGAATTCAACACCGTTTTTCTCAGCGTTTTCGGCAAAGCCCAAGGTCAATTCAAACGGGCATACGATGCCGGAGGACGGACAGAACAGCGCCGCGACGACCGTGTCGCTGAGCGCAGGCTCCATTTCTCTCGCTTCGTCGCCGGTAAGAATTTTGAGGTTTTCTACTCCGTTTGTCACACCGCGCTCATAAAGCTCCTTTAACGCAGGCATGTCGTTTTCGTCAAAGCACAGCACGAACGCGCCGTTTCTGCGGAACGGAACATCCAGTTCTTCCGCGACCTGCGTCATCATGCGGTTGCCGAGGACGTTCATCTTGGCTTTCAGCGAGCCCGTTTTGGCATCAAAGCCGCCGTGCACAATGGCGCTGTTCGCCTTTGAGGTGCCGGTGCAGACGTCTTCGCCCTTTTCCAATACGCATATTTCTGCCTGATACCGCGAAAGCTCACGGGCGATGGCGCTGCCCGTAACGCCCGCGCCGATCACGACGGCGTCATATCGTTTTTTCTCCATTTTTGTTTCAATCCTTTCAAATACACCAAAAGACCGCTTCAAACGGCTTTTCCCCTATAAATCGCCGACGAAGCTCTTGCTTTTTATTGTATCATACAAAACCGCGCGTTTCAATTAAAATAGTCTGCATAATTTCAACAAAAAAAGCTTGACACAAATGGGAAAATGCTTCAAAATAAAATGGAGGCAGAATGCCCTATATATTTGAAACCATTTTTCGAAAAGAAAGGACGTTAATATGAATTACCTTTTAGGTGTAGATCTTGGCACCAGCGGCACAAAAACCGTGCTTTTTGACGAAGACGGCAATGTAGTCGCGAGCAAAATGATAGAATACCCGCTGTATCAGGAAAAAAACGGCTGGGCAGAGCAGGAGCCGCTCGATTGGTGGAATGCGGCGGCGGATACCATTCACGCCGTGATCACCGAGAGCGGCGTCGATAACAAAGACATCAGGGGACTCGGCATTTCCGGCCAGATGCACGGCCTTGTCATGCTGGATAAGGACGGCAACGTGCTGCGCCGCTCCATCATCTGGTGCGACCAGCGCACGGCAAAGGAGTGCGAGGAGATCACCGCACGCGTCGGCGCAGAGCGCCTGATTGAGATTACCGCAAACCCGGCTTTGACGGGCTTTACGGCATCTAAAATCCTTTGGGTGCGCAACAACCAGCCGGAAATTTATGCAAAGTGCGCGCACATTCTGCTGCCGAAGGACTACGTGCGCTACATGCTGACGGGCGACTTTGCAACGGAGGTCTCCGATGCTTCCGGCATGCAGCTTTTAGACGTGCCGAATCGCTGCTGGAGCGACGAAGTGCTTGAAAAGCTTGATATTGACAAGGCACTCTTGCCGAAGGTATACGAATCCCCGGAAGTGACGGGTGTCATCTCCGAAGAAGCCGCAAAGCGCACCGGCCTTGCGGCGGGCACCATCGTGGTCGGCGGCGCGGGCGATAACGCGGCAGCAGCCGTGGGCACCGGCGTTGTGGAGGACGGCAAGGCGTTTACAACCATCGGCACCTCCGGCGTTGTGTTTGCGCACACGGATAATATTTCCATCGATCCGAAGGGCCGCGTGCACACGTTCTGCTGCGCCGTACCGGGCGCATGGCACGTGATGGGCGTGACGCAGGGCGCGGGTCTGTCCCTTAAGTGGTTCCGCGATAACTTCTGCGGCGCGGAAAAAGAGACCGCAGTCGGCATGGGCGTAGACCCGTATTATCTGATGGATCAGCAGGCGGCGCGTTCGCCGATCGGCTGCAACCGTCTGCTTTATCTGCCGTATCTCATGGGCGAACGCACTCCGCACCTTGACCCGGACTGCCGCGGCGCGTTCATCGGCCTTTCCGCCATGCACACGAAGTACGACATGCTCCGCGCCGTGATGGAGGGCGTAACATACTCCCAGCGCGACAGCGTGGAGGTGCTGAAAACCATGGGCGTTTCCATTGACGGCATGCTCGCCTGCGGCGGCGGCGGTTCCTCGAAACTGTGGCGTCAGATGCTTGCCGATACGTATAACTGCGCCGTGCGCACAGTCGTTTCCAAGGAAGGCCCGGCGCTGGGCGTTGCCATCCTCGCCGGTGTGGGCGCAGGGCTGTACCCATCCGTGCAGGAGGGCTGCCGCCGCGTTATTCGCCTCAACGCCCCGCAGGAGCCGATTGAGGAAAACGTGCCGAAGTATGAGGCGTTCTACCGCATGTACACGAAGCTGTACCCGGCGCTGAAGGACTGCTACAAGGAGCTTGCTGCGCTGTGAGCCGCGTGTTTGAAGCGCTGTGTGCCCACCTGAAAAAGCATCCCGAAGCCGAAGTGCAGGATGCGGTGAAGTTTTTGTACCAGGCGAGCTTTGGCGGCGGCCACTTTTTGAGCGACCCCGACGGCGCGTATCTGTATTTATTAAAGGAAGCGGAGATTGCCAACCTTGATGCACCGTACACGGAAGCCCTCGGTGAGCAGTACGCGCGCATCAACTTGAGCGCGTTACAGGAGCTTTCACCAAAAACACTTTTTGCTATGTTTAAAGCGTCTTCCGAAAACACGCCCACGGACAAAACGGCGTTTTTATCACTTTTGGACGAGCTTGAAAATGCCGATTTGTTCGACAAATCCGAAAACGCGGCGTTTTTGAAATCGTACCGCGCGGCGGGCTGCCCTGCCGTGCACCACAGCGAAGCGTACCGCCGTGCATATCACCCGGCATACCGCGTGGTGAAAAAAGCGTATGCGGATTTTCTGCCGGCATTCATCGCGATCGATAAGTTGACGGCGGAAAAAGCCCCGGTGACGGTTGCAATCGACGGGCTGTGCGGCTCGGGCAAAACGACGTTTGCGGCACTTTTGCAGAGCGTTTACGACTGCAACCTGTTCCACGCCGATGATTTTTACCTGCCGATGCCCATGCGCACGCCGGAGCGCTACGCCACCCCGGGCGGCAATGTGCACTGGGAGCGTATTTTGTCGGATATTCTGGAGCAGATTCCGAAGAACGAGTCGTTTTCCTACCGCGTGTTCGATTGCGGCGTTATGGACCTCGGCGACGCGGTGCAGGTCACGCCGAAGACGCTGAACATTTTAGAGGGCTCGTACTCCACGCACCCGGAGCTCATCGGGCGCTACGATCTCAAAATTTTTCTCAAGGCCTCGCCGGAGACACAGAGCGCACGCATTTTAAAACGCAACGGCCCCGCGCGGCACAAGATGTTCGTGGAAAAATGGATCCCGCTCGAGAACCTCTACTTCACTTCCTACCCTGTTGAAAAGCAATGTGACCTTGTTTTTACGACGTAAATTTCAAAAAAAGTTTTTCATATCCGTATGTACCGCCGCGTGCATACGGATATTTTTGTGTTTTCAGTTTCTATATTTAGAAAAATTAGTTGAATTTTAACTATATATAGGTTTCTCAAAACTTTTTGAAATTTTTTTGAAAAAAGGCTTGCAATTTCAGAATGGATGTGGTATCATAACAAAGCCGTCAGATGAGACGGCAAACAAAATAGTTGGTGTTGATTACAACGAGGGTCCACCTGTTCCCATACCGAACACAGAAGTTAAGCTCGTTTGTGCTGAAAATACTCGGCTGGCAACGGCCCGGGACGATAGGTTGGCGCCAACACTTAAAGCGGACATCCAATAGGATGTTCGTTTTTTTATGTTTAAAAACAGAAATTCGGCTTGCAGGCGGTTTTATGTGCCGCGCATGCCGAATTCAAAAGATGAAGCCCGCAGTTTTTTGCGGGCTTTTGCTTACTCATTTAACGTGATGGCGTTGCCGTTTGCGGGCGGCTTTTGCGTGGGGTCGGCGTTATCGTTTGCGATGAGCGTCATCTCAAGTTCGTTCGTATCGAGCTCGATGAACGAGACTTTGCCGTCTTCATCGAACTGACATTTGCCGTTAACCGTTATGTTTTCCGTATCGTTCACGGTGACGTCCGCCGTAAAGCGCACTACGCGGTCTTTTTCTTCGTAAGGCTCGGTCTTGACGGCGGTCACCTTCACGGTCTCGTTCATTTCGTCCGCCATAAGCTGCATGGTCAGTACTTCTTCAATGAAGCTCGTGAAGCCGTTTTCGCTGCACAGGGCTTTTTCGTCTTCCCAAGCATCTTTGTACGCCGTAAGGGCGCTTTCTTCGCCGTTTTCCAAAATACTGCCGAAGCGCTGTATGGGCTCACTCGGCGCGTTCAGCATGCTTTCCGCCAACGTGGCCGCGGCTTTTTCCGCATTTTTTGCCGTGCTGCCGCCCGAAGCGCAGGCGGACAACAGCAGGAGCAAGCTAAGGCACAAAGAAAGCATTACGGTCATTCGTTTTTTCATAAAATCATCCGCCTTTCTGAAAATGGTAATATTCTTCTATCTTGATTATAAAGGAAAATGCGCAGCAACGTCAAGGCGCAAGTTGACTGAATTCCCCCCCTTGTTTTGTCGTTTCTTCCAATTTAAGGCATATGCCAAAAATCTGCAAAAACACTTGCTTTTTGGCATATCCTATTGTATACTAAATTCGTGTAGATTAGAGTTCACGCGAAGTTTGCGGGAGTTTGATTTATACGGATAGATCGGGGCGACCCGATGGGATGCTATACCAAGAAAGGATGTTTTCAGATGGAAATCACAAAGCAGACCACTATGGGCGAAATGCTGGATTATGACCGCGGTATCGCTTATGTGCTGATGCAGTCCGGCATGCACTGCGTAGGCTGCCCGTCCTCCATCCACGAGTCCCTTGAGGACGCATGTGCCGTACACGGCCTGGATGTTGACAAGGTCTTTTCTGCCATTCAGGAATATCTGAACAGCAAGAAGTAATTTTTCTAAGATAAAGATAAGCGCAGAGCGTGGGTTTTCCCCGTGCTCTGCGCTTTCTTTTTGGTCGCATAAAGTGTTGCAGAAAAACACCCGCAGGGCGGTTTTTCATGCCGTTCTGCGGGTGTTGGGTTTATTTTATCAGAGCGTTACAACAACGTCGCTGAGGTCTGCGTTTACCTTCAGGACGGTGCCGAGCTCATTTTGCTCGACTTCTGCGCCGGAGACGTGCTTCACGTTCTCCACGTTGCGCAGCAGCACGCTGAGGTTCTCTGCCTTGCCGTCGAACTTGAAGGTGATAACGCCGTTCTCGTTCACTGCGGAAACGCTGAGCATATCGTTGCCTTTGCTGTCGCAAACCTTTGCGCTCGCCTTATCGGAAAGCTCGAAAACGTGCAGGGTAAGGTCCTTGCCGTAATCGTAATCCGGCTGCTGGTTGTTCGCGCCGATGGCGACGATGGAGTTCTCTCTTGCAAAGAGCGGCAGAGAGAAGAAATCGTAGTTCTCGCGCAGCCAGTGACCGCCCTCACGCTTTTCGTTCGAGAGCAAGTGCGTCCACTTGCCCTCCGGCAGGTAGTACGTGACGTCGCCTTCCTTCGTGAAGACCGGCGCGACCATCAGGCTGTCGCCGAGCATATACTGGCGGTCGAGGTCTTCGCACGGGATGTCATCCGGGAATTCCAGAACCATGGCGCGCATGGTCGGCACGCCCGTTTTATGTGTATTGACCGCAGTGGAGAACATGTACGGCATCAGGGTGCACTTGAGCTCGGAGAACTTACGGAGAACGGCTACGGATTCCTCGCCGTTCTCTTCACCCTCCTTGCTGAACAGCCACGGCACACGGTAGGAATCGGAGCCGTGCAGTCTGGAATGCGTGGAGAGCAGGCCGAACGCCGCCCAGCGCTTGTAAACGTCCGCCGGAGCCTTGCCCTCGAAACCGCTCATGTCGTGGCTCCAGAAGCCGAAGCCGGAAAGGCACAGGGAAAGGCCGCCGCGCAGGGATTCGGACATGGAGGAGTAGTTCGACGAGCAGTCGCCGCCCCAGTGTACCGGGAACTTCTGTCCGCCGACCGTGGCGCTTCTTGCAAAGAGGCACGCCTCGTTCTTGCCCTTGTACTCTTCAAGCACTTCCCAAACGCACTTATTGTAAAGGTAGGTGTAATAGTTGTGCATACGGAGCGGATCGCTGCCGTCGTAGTAGACAACATCGGTCGGGATTCTCTCACCGAAGTCGGTCTTGAAGCAATCGACGCCCTGGTCAAGCAGGTGGCGCAGCTTGGACTGATACCACTTCCATGCACCCGGGTTCGTGAAGTCCACGATACCCATGCCGGCCTGCCACAGATCCCACTGCCAAACGTCGCCGTTCGGCTTTTTGAGAAGGTAGCCAAGCTCCTTCGCTTCCTTAAACAGCGGAGACTTCTGGCCGATATAGGTGTTGATCCAAACGCAGATCTTGAGGTTGTTTTCGTGCTTCATCACCTGCAGCTGGTGCTCGATATCCGGGAACATGGCCCGATCCCAGTCGAAGTTGCACCATTCGTTTTCCTTCATCCAGTAGCAGTCGAAGTGGAACACGTGCAGCGGAATGTGGCGCTCTTTCATGCCGTTTACGAAGCCCATGACGGTCTCTTCGTCGTACTTCGTTGTGAAGGAGGAGGTGAGCCATAGGCCGAATGTCCATGCCGGCGGCAGTGCGGGCTTGCCGGAAAGCGTGGTGTAGTTTTCGAGCACGTTTTTCATGCTGTCGCCGCCAACGACCATGAAGTCGAGCTTTTCGCCCGGCACGGAGAACTGTACGCGCGTGACATGCTCGGAGCAGATCTCATAGGAGACCGGGCCCGGGTCGTTCACGAGCACGCCGTAGTTGCGGTTCGTGATGTAGAACGGAATGCTCTTGTAAGAAATTTCGGTGCAGGTGCCGCCGTCTTCGTTCCAGGTCTCCACGGTCTGGCCGTTCTTCACATACGGGGTGAAGCGCTCGCCGAGGCCGTAGACCTTTTCGCCGATGTCAAGGTTCATCTGGGCGCGCATGTAGTTGCCGTCCGGGGTGGAGATGGTGCTGATCATCGCGTTGCCGAAGCGGTTGCCGATGCTTGTCAGCTTCTTGTCCTTATAGTAGTAATCAAAGCTGCACGGGTTCTTGCCGATGACGAGCTTTGTGTTGCCGCTCTTGATCGTCACGGTCGTTTCGGTGTTCTCGACCTCCAGTGCGCAGTGTGCGTCGTTCAGCTCGAACGCCGGCATTTTCTGGTTGCTGCCCATAAAGTGGTACGCTTCCGTGCGGATGATATCCGGCTGCGGAGAGGAAATGTACATTTCCAGAAGCGGGCCGCCCATGGCGCGCATGTCTGCGTGGTACGGCACGGTGTAGAGGTAAACGCGGTCGTTTTCTACCTTGACTTCGCGAACCTGCACGGCGTCCGTGTTTGTCACGCCGGGAAGGTTCATCCAGTAGCCTTTCGTAAATTTCATATTCAACTCACTGCCTTTCAAAAAAATTCAAAAATTCCGTTATTGGCACTTGCGCTTTTCGCGCGCCTGCTCTATCATAAGTATAAGCGATATGCTTTGGAAAGTCTACCGCTAATTTGTCCGCTTTTATAACAATCCTGACCACTGAGCCTAAAAAAGGAGGTGCGTTTTACGGACAAAAATCAATTTGACCGCATGCGGGAGGCCCGCCGCCACGGCGACGCGCTGATGCCCGTGATGAACTACTGCATACGACGCGAAGACCGCTTTCACGCGCTTGATTGTCACTGGCACAGCGAAATGGAGCTTTTCCGTGTGATGCAGGGCACGCTAACCGTGCAGTGCGGCACCGATCTGTTTGAGGCCCACGCCGGAGACATTGTGTTTTTCAACAGCGGAGAGCTGCACGCCGCCGTGCCGATGGAAGCCGGCGAGGAGCTTTACTTTGAAGCCATCGTGTTCAGCCCCGATTTGCTGTGCAGCACCGCAAATGACATCATTCGCGTAAAGTACATACAGCCCGTTTTGGACGGCGAGCTGACCGTGCCGCGGCTGATCCGAGCCGGAACAAATTTGCACGAAAGCGTTTCCGCCGCGTTCCAGACCGCGTACACGATGCTGGAAAACCGCCCGCCGTTTTTTGAGTTTCCCGTAAAAGCCGCCATGCTTTCGGCGTTCGGCGCACTGGTGCAAAACGGCGTGTCGGCGCGCATCAGCGCTTCTAAGCGCGCCGCAGCGGACAGCATCAAGGCTGCCATTGCGTTTATACAGGAAAATTACCGGTCTGCCGTCTCCGTACAGCAGCTTGCGCACGCCGCCGGCATGAGCGAGGGACATTTCTGCCGCGTGTTCAAACAGTATACACTGAAAACGCCGGTGCAATTCATCAACGGCGTGCGTTTAAGCCACGCGCTGGAGTTGCTCACCGCCACAAATCTGCGCGTGCTCGACATTGCCATGGACTGTGGCTTTAACTCCATGAGCTATTTCATCGAAGTATTCCGCACCGAATACGACGCTACGCCTTTGCAGTACCGCAAAAAGCTGGAAGAAATCAAGGTGCCGAAATAAACTTAAAAAGTAAAGTAGAGGGTAAAAATGATTTGGGGAATTTTGATCGTACTGATTGTTGTATGTCTAGGCTTTCTGGCGTGGCTTTTCTGCATTGCGCCGGCTTCGCCGCGCGGCGATTTTGCCGAGATGAAAAAATATGACTACGCCCACCGCGGCCTGCACGAAAAAGACCTTTCCGTGCCGGAAAACTCCATGGCAGGCTTTAAGGCAGCTGTGGAAGCGGGCTACGGCATAGAGTTTGACCTGCAGCTGACAAAGGACAAGAAGGTCGTTGTGCACCACGACCGCAGCTTAAAGCGCGTCTGCGGCGCGGATGTTTCCATCGGCGACCTGACGTATAAGGAATTACAGCAGTACCGTTTGCAGAACACCGAGGAGCGCGTACCGCTTTTCAGCGACGTGCTGGCGCTTGTGGACGGCAGAACGCCGCTCATCATTGAACTGAAGCACTACGACGATGCCGATCTGCTGTGCCCGCTCGTGTGGGAGCTGCTGCGCAACTATAAAGGCCCGTACTGCGTAGAATCATTTGATCCGTACATTGTGCAGTGGTTCAGGAAGAACCACCCGTATGTGCTGCGCGGTCAGCTGATGGGTCACTTTGAAGGCAAGGACGAGGAGTGCAAGGGCTTTTTCCGCGCGCTGTTCTGGAGAAACTTGTGGACGAATGTCCTCACCCGCCCGCACTTTGAAGCGTATGACGTGCATTTCAGAAACAACATCAGCCACCGCGTTGCCTGCGACAAAATGAAGATGCAGGAAGTGAATTGGACGCTGCGCACAGCGGAGGAGTACAAAGTGTGCAAAAACGCCGGCGCCCTGTGCATTTTTGAGTTCATCCGCCCGGAGATTACAGACGAAGACGAATAATAACCCCGTTTTTTCCTGTTGATTTTTTCCGCGCGATGCGCTACAATAGCCGTGTATGAGTTGTACATACAAATCGTTTGCGCCGTTTTTTCGGCACAAAACACATACACACCCGTTTATTTACAGGAGGAATCACTTTATGAACAACATTCCCCAGGTCAAGGTTGGCATTGTTGCCGTCAGCCGTGACTGCTTCCCGGAATCCCTTTCTGTCAACCGCAGAAAGGCACTGATCGACGCGTACACAAAGAAGTTCGGTGCTACCGAAATTTATGAGTGCCCCGTATGTATCGTGGAGAGCGAGATCCACATGGTACAGGCGCTTGAAGACGTAAAGAACGCAGGCTGCAACGCGCTTGTCGTTTACCTTGGCAACTTCGGTCCGGAAATTTCCGAGACGCTGCTTGCAAAGCACTTTGACGGCCCCGTTATGTTCTGTGCGGCCGCGGAAGAATCCGCAGAAGACCTCATGGACGGCCGCGGCGACGCATATTGCGGCATGCTGAACGCCAGCTACAACCTGAAGCTGCGCAATGTAAAGGTTTACATTCCGGAATACCCGGTCGGCACCGCTGACGAGTGCGCGGACATGATTCACGAGTTCATGCCGATTGCAAGAACGATCATCGGCCTGAAGAGCCTCAAGATCATCAGCTTCGGCCCGCGCCCGCTGAACTTCCTCGCCTGCAACGCGCCCATTAAGCCGCTTTACGACCTCGGTGTTGAGATTGAAGAAAACTCCGAGCTCGACCTCTTTGAGGCGTTCAATAAGCACGAGGGCGACCCGCGTATCCCGAAGGTTGTCGAAGACATGGAAAAAGAGCTCGGCAAGGGCAACATGAAGCCTGAGATTCTGCCGAAGCTCGCACAGTATGAGATCACCCTGCTCGACTGGGTAGAGGATCACCGCGGCTACCGCGAGTATGTCGCCATTGCAGGCAAGTGCTGGCCGGCATTCCAGACGCAGTTCGGCTTTGTTCCGTGCTATGTCAACAGCCGCCTCACCGGCATGGGCATCCCGGTTTCCTGCGAAGTGGACATCTACGGCGCGCTTTCCGAGTTCATCGGCACCTGCGTCAGCCTCGATGCCGTCACGCTGCTCGACATCAACAACACCGTCCCGGCAGACCTCTACAACAGCGACATCAAGGACAAGACCACGTACACGCAGAAGGATACCTTCATGGGCTTCCACTGCGGCAACACCTGCTCCAAGAAGCTGGCGTTCTGCTCCATGAAGTACCAGAAGATCATGGCGCGCTCCCTGCCGATTGAGGTTACGCAGGGCACGCTCGAAGGCGACATTGCCCCGGGCGACATCACGTTCTTCCGTCTCCAGAGCACGGCCGACACCCAGCTGCGCGCATACGTTGCAGAGGGCGAAGTGCTGAATGTACCGTCCCACTCCTTCGGTTCCATCGGTGTATTCGCCATCCCGGAAATGGGCCGCTTCTACCGCCATGTGCTCATCGAGAAGAACTTCCCGCACCACGGCGCAGTGGCGTTCGGTCACTACGGCAAGGCGCTGTTTGAGGTCTTCAAGTACCTCGGCGTCGAGAACATCGGCTACAACCAGCCGAAGTCCCTGCCCTATCCGTCCGAGAACCCGTTTAATAAGTAATTTCAGATAAAGCAAAACCAGCCTGCGCGGTGTTCAAACGAACCGCGCAGGCTGGTTTTTTATTAAATGTATTAAATGGCGCGGAATTTCTGCCATTTTTTGCTCTTGAAGCGCCACACGAACGCCACGGAGCGCGCAAGCCAGTCCATGCCCATGGCAATCCAAACACCGACAACACCCATGTTGAGCAGGATACCAAACAAAACTGCCGAGCCGATGCGGAACATCGCCATGGAGCCGATGCCGATATACATGGTGAACTTGGCATCGCCCGCCGCACGCAGACCGTTTGGCAGGTTGAAAGACGTCGGATGCAGCACCGTTGCAAAGATATTATGCAGCATCACGAGGATATACGCGTAGTGATACGTCTCCTCGGAGACTGCAAAACAGCTTAAAATCATCGGCAGGCACAGCCACACGAGAACCGTCAGAACAGCCGTTGCAATCCACGATACTTTCATCATCTTTTTCAGGTAATGTTCCGCTTCGTCGTAGCGGTTTGCACCCACGCACTGCCCCACGACCGTCACGACCGCAAGGTTCATGGCGCTGACGACGATAATGGCGATGAGGTCCACGCTGCCCGCCACGCCGTTTGCGGCAATCTGCGCCGTGCCGAACATGGCAACGATGCTTGTCACCAGCACACGCCCCAGCGCAAAGAGACCGTTTTCAATCGCATTTGGAATTGCGATTTTCAAAATGCGGCGCAGCATCTCAAAGTTGCGGCAGAAAACGTTTTTCGCCTTGAGGTAGACCTCGTGCTTTGCGTTGAACGCAAGCGCCGTCATGACGATGCCCGCCACCGCGCGGGACAAAAGCGTCGGCACCGCAACGCCTGCAACGCCCGCTTTCAGCACGAAAATACCGATTGCGTTGCCGGCAATGTTGATGACGTTCATGAGGAGCGAAACGTACATGGTCATGTTCGTCTTTTTCATGGAGCGAAAAAGTGCCGCCGAAGAATTGTAAATACCGAGGAACGGGAACGAAAACGCCGTGATGAACATATAGGTTTCCGCCGCCTGCAAGACGCTTTCTTCTGCCGAACCGTACAAAAGGTGCAGAATTTGACTGTTCAAAGCCGCGCAGATGACGCACACCACGCCGGAAGCGAGCAAAGTACCGACCATCAGCTGCCCCGCCACGCGGTTCGCATTTTCCTGCTCCTTGTTGCCGAGGTACTGCGAAACGATGACCGCGCCGCCCGTTGCAAGTGCCGTTAAGATTGTGATGACCATGTAAGCGAACATATCCACAAGGGAAACGCCGGAAATGGCGGATTCGCCCGCATAAGACACCATGACGGTATCGGCCGTACCCACAAGCACTGCCAGAATCTGTTCGATGACAAGCGGCACGATGAGCTTTCTTAAATCTTTATCAGAAAACATAAAACCCCTCCGTGTACTGAATTTGGATAATTCCAGTATAACGAAAAGGTCTATAAATGTCTAATACTTAATTTGCAGAGTCAGAAATACAAAAAACGAATAAAAGAGACTTATTCCGACGCTGCGCTCCCGCTGATTTGTTCTTTCACAAACTGTGAATAGTAGATTTTGCCGCCGAGGGTGCCGGTTTTCAGATTTATGATTTCCAGCGTCTGGCCGCTCGTCGTCGCCGTCACCACGTATAAATAACCCTTGTAGAGCAAAAGGCCCTGCGTGGTGTCGCTGAAATAAAAATTCGGGATACTTTCCGGCAGCGTGTATGTGTAGTTTTCACCGCTTTCGGTAGGCTCTGCGTTTTCAAGCGCCGAGGTGTTCATCGTCAGCACATTTTCATTTACGTTGTACGTGCCGATGACTTCGGTCTGCGCTTTGCCGTCGGTGATTTCAAGAGACATCACCGTGCAGCCCTCTGCAGGGCGCTCCGGAAACTCCAGCATGGCGTTTTCGCCGCGCTGCACCGTGAGGGTAACGACGCAGGCAATGAGAATAACCGCGATCAAAATTGCGCCGAATGCTTTTTTCATATACAAATCCTCTGTATTTTTTGATTTTAGCCGAACGCCAACGTGCCGTTAATGTCGTATAATACGGCGCAAAGGTCGATGGCCCTTGTGCGGTAATAGACCATGATGCTCTCTGCCACGGTGATGGCCGCAAGGGGGTCATTCTCCGATACGGAATCGCGGATGTCCTGCAAAGCAGTGCTTTGCTCGTTCACCCAGTGGGACTGCTCCTCTTTGACGGTTTCGACCGTTTTATCGTCGCCATACTCCAAAATCTGCGTGTAGACGGAATCAATCTGCTCTTTCCAGCTGTCGGAAGCCGTGTTGCACGCAGTAATCATGCCCGCAACAGAGCCCGCCGTTTCCATATCGTCCGCATACTGCGTATCGATGGGGTTGTTTTCAAACGCGGCGCGGAATTCCTCGCTGCCCGTTTCCGGTACCGGCAAGGTGCTTGTGTGGCGATTTTCGTCCGTTTCGGAGGACGTGTTGCCTTCGGGCGCAGGGGTGGGTTCTTCTTCGGGGGCCGCTGTTGCCTCCGGCGCAGGAGTGATCTCCGGCGCAGGGGTCGCTTCTGCCGTGGCGGAAGACGTATTTGTATTGCCGCCCGAGCAGGCGGTCATGGTGAGCAGCATCGCGGCGCAGCAAACGGCGCACAGCAAACGAATGCAGGTTTTCATGTTCATGTTCCTTTCAAAAATGGGATATAGCACGCGGCACCGCCGCGAAAAATTTTTGGTTCTGATAAAATGTACCACATTCGCGGGATTTATGCAAGAGAATCCCGCCCGCGCCTTGCGAAATTAAGAAAATGTTTATATAATAGTAGGGTAATATCCCCGAGAAAATCAAGCAGTTTTTATCATAAAGAGAAAGGAACGACAGTTTATGAAGCTCTTTGAAAAAACACTGACAAGCGAAACAAAGTTTGAGGGCCGCATCATCAAGGTGCTGCGCGACACCGTGGAGCTGGAAAACGGCAAAACGAGTGCAAGAGAGGTTGTGTGCCACAACGGCGGCGTGTGCGTGGCGGCGCTGACCGAACAAAACGAAGTGCTGCTTGTGCGCCAATTCCGTTATCCGTACAAGGAAGTGCTGCTGGAGCTGCCCGCCGGCAAACTGGAAAAGGGCGAAGACCCGTTTGAGGCCGTAAAGCGCGAGCAGATGGAGGAAACCGGCACCGCGGGCGAAAACTACATTTCGCTCGGCAATCTGTACCCCTCTCCCGGCTACTGCGGCGAGATCATCCGCATCTGGGCGTGCCGTGTGGCCCAAAAAGGCGAAATGCACTTAGACGAGGATGAGTTTCTTGAAGTGGAGCGCATTCCGCTCGACAAAGCCGTTGAGATGGTGTTAAACAATGAAATCCCCGATTCCAAAACGCAGGTGGGCATTTTGAAGACCGCCGCGCTCGTAAAGGCCGGCAAGCTTTAAGAGGCGCGCATGAGAAGAACATTCATCACGCGACTGCCGAACAAGGCCGGTGCGTTTTTGAAGGCTACGCGCATTGTGGCGCAGTCCGGCGCGAACATCACGCGCGTCAGCTACAATAAAGCCGTTGACCTGCACGTGCTGTTTTTGGAGGTCAGCGGCTCACAGGCGCAGCTTGATACCATCGCCGTGCGTTTAAACGACGTAGGCTACATTTTAAACGAGGATAACCCCGGCAGAACGATTTTGCTGGAATTCCACCTGCCGAACGTACCGAGCGCTGTGCTGCCCGTTTTGGAGCTCATCGACAGCTTTAATTTTAACATCACGTACATGAGCGGGCAGGAAAACGACACCGACCATCAGGATTTAAAGGTCGGCATTTACATTCAGGATCCCGCACAGACGAAGGCGTTTTTAGAGCGCGCCGCAAAGCTGTGCGAAATGCGTGTTTTAAACTACGACAAAAGCCAAAAGGTGCTCGATAACACGGTGTTTTACCTTTCGTTTGCGCACCAGCTGGCTTCTACCCTGCACCTGCCGCAGAAAGATATGGACGCGCTCATTGCAGACTCCAACCTTTTGATGCAGCACCTTGACGAAAAAGGCGAAGCGCCGCACAAGACGTTTTCGTACATCGGCAAAATCGCCGAGATGCTGCACAGCTTTAAGAGCGAAAACTTCCGCGCGCGCATTTCGCAGCGCAGTCTGTTCGGCGGGTTTACAATGCACATCATCGAGCCGCCGTGCGGGGGCAACACGTATATTCTGGAGAAAAACCGCAAGCTGCTGTTCATCGACTGCGGCTTCCCGTGCTACAAGGACGAGATGCTGAAGATTTTCCGCAGCCTGTTCCCGAACTTTGACAATATGGAGCGCACGCTTATCATCACGCATGCGGACATCGACCATTGCGGCCTGCACGACCTGTTCGACACATTCTATGTGAACGAGGAAACGCGACTGAATTTCGCCTTGCAGAACAACGGTCTGCCCGATCTGCGCGAGCAGAACCGCATTTGTGCGCCGTATAACCGCATCTGCAAGCTGATGACGGGCTACACGCCACCCGATATGCACACGCTGCGCGTTATTGAGCACACAGAGCCTGCAAGCGACGCACCCATCTCCCCGCGCGGCACGCTGGAGTTTGAGGGTCTTACCCTGCGCGTTTTCGACGGCAACGGCGGGCACTTTAAGGGCGAGATTGTGCTTGTGGACGATGCGCACCGCATTGTTTTCAGCGGCGACATCATGGTGAACATCAAGGGCTTTTCAAAAGAGCAGTATGATTTTAACCTGCTTGCACCGTATTTAATGACCACCGTGAACCTTGATTCCCGCCGCGCCGCCGCGGAGCGCAAATATTTGCAGAGCCTGTTTCCGACGGACGTATACACCTACTGCTGCGGTCACGGCGCCATTATGGATCCGAACGCGTAACTAAAAAATTGCAAAAAGAGCGCCGGTCTTCTGACCAACGCTCTTTTTTATTGCCCGGAAAATTACTCTTCTGTTTCTTCTGCGGGTTCATCGTCACGGATGACGTCTTCCGCTTCCGTTACGGGCTCATCTTCGCCCTCTTCGGCGGTGCCGTCGTCTTCTACGGCGCTGATTTCTTCCTCATCGTCATGCGGGGCGCGGGCCATGGTGATAACCTTGCTGCCCTCGTTGACCTTCATCACGCGAACACCCTTGCTGGGACGTGCACAGATGCGAATGGAACCGGCTTCGATACGGATAATCACACCGTCATCTGCGATGAGAATGATGTCGTCATCGAGATCAACGACCTTAATGGCCGCGACATTGCCGTATTTTTCAACGTGGTAGTTGAGGATACCCATGCCGCCGCGATGCTGCAGGCGGTAATCTTCGGGGTTCGAGAGGCGACCGTAGCCGGTCTCGGAAACCGTAAGCACGAGACCGTTTTCGCGCAGGACGCTCATGCCGACCACAACGTCACCCTCTGCAAGGCGGATGGCGCGCACGCCGCGGGCCTGACGGCCCATTTCGCGCACGTCGGCCTCGTGGAAACGAATGGCCTTGCCAAAGCGCGTTGCAACAAGCAGATCGTCGCTGCCGCTCGTCAGGCGCACCCAGCTGAGCTCGTCGTCCTCAGCGAGATCGAGTGCGATAAGACCGTTTTTGCGCACATTGCGGAATGCAGAGAGCGCAACGCGCTTGATGACGGCGTTCTTTGTGACCATGGTGAGGAAGTGGTCTTCCTCCTCGGACTTTGTGACGCGCAGCATAGAGGTAATGCGCTCCTCGGGCTCAAGCGGCAGCAGATTTGTGATGTTCATGCCGCGGCTTGTGCGGGAGCCCTCCGGAATCTCGTAGCACTTTAAGCGGTACACGCGCCCTCTGTCGGAGAAGAACAGTACGAAGTCATGCGAATTTGCAATGAACAACTCGCTCGCAACGTCTTCTTCGCGGCGGCTCATGCCGGAGATGCCGCGTCCGCCGCGGCGCTGTGTGCGGTACGTGTCGAGCGTCTGACGCTTTACGTAGCCGAAGTTCGTCAGTGTCAAGACGCAGTCTTCCTCCGGGATGAGGTCTTCCACGTCCATTTCGCCGGAAATGGCGGCGATCTCCGTGCGGCGCTCGTCACTGAAGCGCTTTTTCATCTCCATGGCTTCATCCTTGATGATGCCGTAGCGGCGCGCTTCGCTTGCGATGATGTCGAGGAAATCGGCGATTTTGAGGCGCAGTGCGGCAAGCTCTTCCTCGAGCTTTGTTCTCTCAAGGCCGGTCAGCTGGCCGAGGCGCATCTGCACGATGGCCTGTGCCTGCACATCGTCAAGGCCGAAGCGCTCCATGAGGGCGACCTTGCCTTCCGGGATAGACTTGGAATTTCTCAAGATGGCAATGACTTCATCGATGAAGTCGAGCGCGATCATGAGGCCTTCCAGAATGTGGGCGCGCTCCTGCGCCTTTTTAAGGTCGAACTGCGTGCGGCGCAGCACAACTTCACTCTGGAACTTGATGTATTCCTGCAGAATATCGCGCAGGGTGAGCAGCTTCGGCTGGCCGTCTACAATGGCCAACATGATGACACCGAACGTAACCTGCATCTGCGTAAGCGAATACAGGTGGTTCAAAACGAGCTGCGGGGAAGCCTCACGCTTGATGTCGATGGCGATGTGCATACCGTTGCGGTCGGAATGATCGTCGATATTGGAGATGCCGTCGATGCGCTTATCCTTGACAAGCTCTGCGATGTTTTCGATGAGTCTTGCTTTGTTGACCTGATACGGCAGCTCGGTGACGACGATCTGGTAGCGGCCATTCGGCTTTTCCACGATCTCTGCGCGGGCACGCACGTAAATTCTGCCGCGTCCGGTGCCGTATGCGGCGCGAATGCCGCTGCGGCCCATGATGATGCCGCCGGTCGGGAAATCCGGTCCCTTAATGCACTGCATGAGGCCGTCAAGGTCAATATCGGGGTTATCCACCATAGCACACACGCCATCAAGCACTTCGCCCATGTTGTGCGGCGGAATGTTCGTCGCCATACCGACGGCGATACCGGTGGAGCCGTTTACGAGGATATTCGGGAAATGAGAGGGCAGCACGTTCGGCTCTTTCAGACGGTCGTCGTAGTTCGGGGAGAAATCGACCGTGTCCTTCTCAATATCCTTCAGCATTTCCACAGAAAGCTTACTCATGCGAGCTTCCGTGTAACGGTATGCAGCAGGCGGGTCGCCGTCTACGGAACCGAAGTTGCCGTGGCCGTCAATGAGCATATAGCGCATGGAAAAATCCTGCGCAAAACGCACCAGCGCGTCATAAACCGAAGCATCGCCGTGCGGATGGTAGCGGCCCAGTACGGAACCGACGGTATCCGCGCACTTTCTGTAAGCCTTTTCCGGCCACAGAGCGTTTTCATACATGGTGTAGAGAATACGGCGGTGGACCGGCTTTAAGCCGTCGCGCACGTCCGGCAGCGCACGCTGCACGATAACGGACATGGAGTAATCGAGGAACGACGTCTCCATGATCTCTCTGAGGTCCACCTGTATGAGGTTTTCCTTCTTTTCTTCCATATTATCCATTGCTTGCTGATCCTTTCGCGCTTAAATGTCCAGATTCTTTACGTACTTTGCGTTGCGCTCAATGAACTCGCGGCGCGGCTCTACCTTATCACCCATCAAAATGGTGAAGATTTCGTCCGCCTGTGCGGCATCGCTCGGCGTGACCTGCAGCATGACGCGGGTCTCCGGGTTCATGGTCGTCTCCCAAAGCTGCTCGGAGTCCATTTCACCAAGGCCTTTGTAGCGCTGAATATCGTAGCCGCTCTGCAGCTGCGTCATGATCTCGTCGCGCTCGTTATCGGAATACGCGTAATAGTGGCGCTTATTCTTCGTGATGCGGAACAGCGGCGGCTGTGCGATGTACACGTGTCCCTCTTCGACAAGCGGACGCATATAGCGGTAGAAGAACGTCAAAAGCAAAGTGCGGATGTGCGAACCGTCGACATCGGCATCGGCCATGATGATGACGCGGCCGTAACGGAGCTTATTCAAATCGAACTCTTCGCCGATGCCCGTGCCGAGCGCCGTAATGACCGGCATGAGCTTATCGTTGCCGTAAACGCGGTCTAAGCGTGCCTTCTCAACGTTCAGCATTTTACCCCACAAGGGGAGAATCGCCTGAAATTTGCGGTCTCTGCCGCCCTTTGCGGAGCCGCCTGCGGAATCGCCCTCGACGATGTAAATTTCGGTCTCTTCCGGGTTGCGGGACTGGCAGTCTGCGAGCTTGCCGGGCAGTGTCGCGTTTTCGAGCGCAGATTTGCGGCGCACAAGGTCTCTTGCCTTTCTCGCCGCTTCTCTTGCGCGGGAGGCTGCCATGGCTTTGTCGAAAATGGCGCGTGCCACGGCGGGGTTCTCTTCAAGGAACGTCATCAGCTTGTCGCTCATCAGATTGCTGACAAGGCCGCTGATTTCCGTATTGCCGAGCTTGCCCTTCGTCTGGCCCTCGAACTGTGCCTCCTTCACCTTTACGCTGATGACGCACGTGAGGCCCTCGCGCACATCCTCGCCGGAAAGGTTTTTATCGGCTTCCTTTAAGATGTTGTACTTTCTTGCGTAATCGTTCATCACGCGCGTTAAGGCGCGCTTGAAGCCGTCTTCGTGCGTACCGCCGTCCACCGTGTGAATGTTGTTTGCAAAGGACAAAATCAGCTCGTTAAAGCTGTCCGTATACTGCATGGCGATTTCGCAGGTAGAGTTATTGTCCGGCGCGGTCGCGGAGAAATAAATGACATCCGGGTGGATGACCTCCACGGCTTTTTTGCGGTTCAAGTACTCCACAAAGCTTGCTACGCCGCCCTCGTAGTGGAAACGGTCGCTTTTGATGTTCTCCGGGTCACGCTCATCGGTGAGGATGATATTGACGCCGGCGTTCAAAAATGCCTGCTCGCGCAGACGTGTTTCGAGCGTGGCAAAATCATAAACGGTGGTTTCTTTGAATATCTCGGGGTCAGCCTTAAACGTAACCATGGTACCTGTCTGCTCCGGGTTTTCGATGGGGCCGAGATCCTGCAGGTCATATTCCGCGTTGCCGCGCGAGAAGCGCTGGCGGTACAGGTGACCGCCCTGGCGCACCTCGACCTCCAACCACGAGGAAAGCGCGTTGACGACGGAAGCGCCAACGCCGTGCAGACCGCCGGAAACTTTATAGCTGCCGCCGCCGAACTTGCCGCCGGCGTGCAAAATGGTGTACACAACCGTCACGGCCGGCAGACCCGTCTGGTGCTGTACGCCGACCGGCACGCCGCGGCCGTTATCCT
>OBKS01000267.1_pt1 | contig 57137 bp, 47 predicted proteins | sample 1517381 | NCBI WGS metagenome assembly OBKS01 (sample SAMN04571686, study PRJEB22368) | human gut metagenome | biome: human gut; material: stool | host: Homo sapiens | place: Luxembourg | collected 2012-08-03 | reverse complement strand
GAGCAGCTGATTTGTAATCAGCAGGTCAGGGGTTCGAGTCCGTTCACCAGCTCCAGTTGATTAAAACTGAGAACATTTTGTTTTCGTTTTCTATATATTTATTGAGTTCGGCACGGACTCGAACCCTGAGAGGGTTTCGGCGTTAAGAAAACTTTCTGGTGGAAAGTTTTTAGCCGGAAGCGGCGCAGCAGCTGTGCTGCAAGCCGTGAAGACGCGCAAGCGGCTTCGTCCGTTCACCAGCTCCAGTTGATTAAAATTGAGAACATTTTGTTTTCGTTTTCTATATATTTATTGAGTTCGGCACGGACTCGAACCCTGAGAGGGTTTCGGCGTTAAGAAAACTTTCTGGTGGAAAGTTTTTAGCCGGAAGCGGCGCAGCAGCTGTGCTGCAAGCCGTGAAGACGCGCAAGCGGCTTCGTCCGTTCACCAGCTCCAGTTGATTAAAATTGAGAACATTTTGTTTTCGTTTTTATATATTGTTTCCGAGTGTTTTGCTTGGCAGCAATAAACAGAACTTGTTTCTGTTTTTATAATATGAGTTTGCGTTTACGCAGCTCTGTATATGGAGGAGTTCCCGAGTGGCCAAAGGGGACAGACTGTAAATCTGCTGCTTCTAGCTTCGGTGGTTCGAATCCACCCTCCTCCACCAGAAAAAAGGACTTTGCATTTTGCAAAGTCCTTTTTTCAGTGAAATAAATTCCTTCGGGATTTGTGAAATATACCTTCGGTATGTGAAATTGCCCTACGGGCAGTGAAATGCGCTGCGGCGCGTTAAGGGCGAATTTCATTTCACTTTCTGCGTAAGTAGAAAATTTCACAATGCGTAAGCATTATTTCACATTTTGCGTAAGCAAAATATTTCACAAAAAATTCTTGGGCGTTGTGAAGTGTCTGCGGACGTGGGGAGAAACACGCTTAACTTCACTTTGCGCGAAACACAAAACTTCACGTTTATACGGTAGTGTAAGTATTTCACGTTGTTGCAGGCGCGGCTTTGTTAGACTTCCGTTTTTTCCAAAAACCTAAAAGGAGCAGAAACCATAAACCTCGGTTTCTGCTCCTTTTAGGTTTTTATTTATGCGAAGATATTTTGAATAAACTTTGGAAAATACTTAGCGACCGAAAAGAAATGTGATGCTGAAAACACATAAATCAACGTGGGTACCGCTATACAAACAGCCGTCAGAAGTGTTGACAAAACGCACTTTGATATAGACGTTTCATTAGCTGATTCTATTGCTAGTCCGGCTGCACACCACGACAAGAGGGCTGGTGCAAGCGTACAAAAGCCTACAATCGGAATTCCAAGTAAAATTATAATAATTACTTCAATCAAATTACCGTGTGTAAATTCATCAGTCATCAGTCCGACAAATATCCACACCAACGCTCCACTCCATATCGCATTTACAGCACAAAGCAAGAATATGTATATTTTTGTGAAAATGCTGCGTTCACTTGTTATAACTTCTTTAACGTATAGATATATTCCTACAATCATAACAATCGCAAAGAGAATTCCCACAATAATTTTTACCGCGGGCCAGATCCATACAACTACGCCTGCTACACCTATCGCCGCCAGAATGGCTGCAATGGCGACAACAGCAACCACCAAACCTAAGTCCACAAAGATGATCCATTCCATACGTTTTCCCCCTAAAACATTATAATTTTCTGCTGTTTGCCTTTTTCGCCGACATATTACCACCTTTTATTGAAAAAGTCAACTATTTCAGGAATAAAATTTTACAATAGTTGACTTTTTACCATTATAATAGAGATACTATGGTCATAATGGGAGGGTTCAGCTTATGTACATGCCGCAAATCGGTGAACGGATACGCTTTCTGCGCACGCGGCAGAACCTTTCCCAAAGCGCATTGGCGGAAAAGCTCAGTGTTTCCAAATCGGTCGTAAGCTCCTATGAGACCGGCGTTCACCTGCCTCCTTACGATGTCCTGCTGCGTATTGCCGCTATTTTCGGCGTGAGCACCGATTATCTTCTCGGTGCATCCTCCGGCAGAACGATCAATGTTGACGGGTTGACCGACACACAGATACAAGCGATAGCCTTGATCGTAAACGAGTTGAAAGAGAAACAAATTTGACAGTTATAAAATAAAACTCCCCCGAGTGTACGGCACACAAGCCGTCTTGTTCGGGGGAGTTTTTAGTTAAGGTAATAAGTAATAGATAATAGTGAAAATGTGTGCGTTCCACGCACAGACCCGAATGAGTTGAGTCGTGCGCTACTTATTTTTGAAGTTATTCCTCAAACGGGCGGACGCGGAGGGTGACGCCGATACGATCGACCATTTTAAATACGAAGTGATAAACAAATTATAAAGCCGATGAGCGGCTTTGTCAATATGGTAGGTATTTTGCACAGTGCCCTTGTAATTTTGTAGAAATCCGATTATAATATAACCAGAAATTTGCTCTTTTAGGGGGAGTTTACCATGATTTTTGAAAATATGGATCGTATTATTTTTGCAGGGGATTCCGTAACGGATATGGGCAGCGCACAGCCGGTGGGCGAGGGCTTGTTTGACAACATGGGTCACGGCTATCCGCGCGTCATCGAGAGCCTTGTGACAGCGACTTACCCGGAGCTGAGCATTCGTTTTACGAACTCCGGCATCAGTGGCAATACATCGAAAGACCTGCTTGCGCGCTATGAGCGCGACGTGCTTTCCTTGAACCCGCAGTGGGTGTCTATCTGCATCGGCATCAATGATGTGTGGCGGCAGTTTGATTCTCCGGCGCTTACCGACCAGGCGGTTGACCCGGTGGAATATGAAGAAAACCTGCGCACGATGATCGAACAGGCGAAAATGGTTGCGAAGGGCGTTATCGTCTGCACGCCGTACTACATGGAGCCGAACAAGAGCGACTTTATGCGTGCCAGAATGCAGGAATATGTGGACATCTGCGAGCGCCTTGCCGAAGAATACGGCTGCCGTTTTGTGAACTTCCAAGCGGTGTATGACAAGTTTTTGCAGTATAAACACTCCTCGCTCATCGCATGGGACCGCGTGCACCCGAACCAGATCGGCGCGACGCTGATGGCGAAGGAATGGCTCTCGAAGTGCGGGTTTGAATACGACCACACGCCGGAGGCGTAAGATCCCATTATAATCTGGGGGAGTTGAAAGCATGAAATTTGGTGTGCAGCTTTACGGCCCGCTCAACAACATGCAGGGCGAGGTTTTGGGGAAGCTTTCTGCGTTGGCAAAGGCCGGTATTACAGAAATTGAACCCTGCATGACGACGGGGCCAATCCTTGGCCCGGAGGGCGTGATCTGGCCCGCAGACTGGCTGCTTGCACATGTCGAAGAAATTCGGGATATGGGCCTGCGGATTGTATCAATCCATGTTTTTGCGGAGAATTTGGTACAGTCTATGGATAAGCTGAAGGCGATTGCGGAGAAGACCGGGCTGAAGCAGTTTGTGGTGAAAACGCCGGAGAACAGTACGGAAAGCATCTTGCAGCAGACGGCGCTGAACTACATGAAAGCGGCGGATATGCTGGAGACGTTCGGCGTTCGGTTGCTGCTGCACAATGAGGCCGGGGATATACAGACGAAAATCGCGGGCAAGACGGCGTATGAACACTTGCTTGACCTTTGCATGGGCAAGGTAGGCGCACAGGTGGACGTGGGCTGGGTGCAGTTTGGCGGAGAAGACCCGATCGCATTTTTGGAGCGCAACGCGGCGCGGGTGCAGTCCGTGCACCACAAGGATTTCGGTGCGGGCCGCGAGCCGATTGACGTGCCGGTGGGCACGGGCAACGTGAACCTTGCCGCGTGCTTCCGTTTTGCCCAGAGTCGGGACATTCCGCAGCTTGTCGATCAGGAGCACTTTGGCTCCGATGTGCCGGGCGAGCTTCAAAAAATCTGTCAGATGCTGAACGGGTTTGCCCAAGACCGAAAAGACACGGTGAGCTTTTTGAATGTTTACGACGTGAAGACCGGCGCGGTGCGCACAGTGGCAAGTTTTGACCGCGTGATTGAAGCGCCGAACTGGCTGAAAAACAGCGATACCATTTTTTATAACGCCGAGGGGCACATGTATGCCTATGACCTCAACACGAACACGGAACGGCTGCTCGACACCGGCAGCTGCGACCAATGCAACAACGACCATGTGGTCTCCCCGGACGAAACGGAGCTTGCGGTCAGCCACATGACGTTTGACAACGGAGGCTTTACTTCCCGTGTTTATATCGTGCCGATGAAAGGCGGTGAGCCTCGTCTGGTGACGCCGAACAGCCCGAGTTTTTTGCACGGCTGGTCGCCGGACAGCACGGAGATGGCCTACTGCGCTTTCCGCGACATCGACGGCAGGCAGGAGGTGGACGTATACACGATCCCGGTGAACGGCGGCGCGGAAAAGCGACTGACAAAGGGTGGCTTTAACGACGGCCCGGAGTATTCCCCGGACGGAAAGTACATTTGGTATAACGCTACAAACTCCGGCTTGATGCAGGTTTGGCGCATGGAGCGGGACGGCGGCGAGCAGACGCAGATCACCGAAAACCGGCGGAACAACTGGTTCCCGCATGTATCACCGGACGGAAAACGGGTGGTCTATATTTCCTACGGCCCGGAGCAGCTGGAGCCGCACGAGCACCTGCCGAACATGCCGGTGGAGCTGTGGCTGATGGATGCGGACGGCGAAAATCAGCACAAAATTCTGTCGCTGTTTGGCGGGCAAGGTTCGATCAACGTGAACTCCTGGGCCGGAGACAGCATGCGGTTTGCATTTGTGAGTTACGCGATTTTGGAAGACCCGAAATGACTGACGAGGTGAATAAAAATGATTTTTGAAAATAAAGGCAAAGAGAATACCTTGGAGACGCTGCACATTGCTTTAAACGCTGCGAAGGAGCGCGGAACGACGCTTGTGGTGGCTTCGAGCGCGGGCGACACGCTTATAGAACTCATCAAAATGCAGGAAGAGCTCGGGACAAATGTGCCGATGGTCATGGTGGGGCAGGCGTACGGCTACCCGAAGCAGGGCGTGAACACCATGACGGACGAGCGGCGCGCGGAGTTGACCGCAGCCGGTGTGCATATCATTCATGCCGCGCACGCTTTGAGCGGTGCGGAACGCGGCATCAGTCGTAAATTCAGCGGCGCGTACCCGGTGGAGATTATGGCGCACACGCTGCGCATGTTCGGACAGGGCACGAAGGTTTGCGTGGAGATCGCCATGATGGCGCTGGATAACGGCGCGATTGAGCTTAATAAGCCGGTTGTCTGTGTAGGCGGCTCGGCGCGTGGTGCGGACACCGCGTGTATCATCACGCCGGCATATACGGCAGACTGCCTTGACACGAAAATTCACGAGATTCTCTGCAAGCCGGGTTTGTATTAAATTATAAAGCAATGACAAAAGCTCTGCGCCTGAAATTCGGTGCAGAGCTTTTTGCTGTCTTACATTATCGTTTGCCGCGCTTTTTGGGCGGCTCGCCTGTCCAACGGCGGCTTTGGGGCGCCGGCAGTTGACTCGTTCTGCCGTGCTTTGCGCCGTTTTTGTTTTTACCGTTAAACGGTTTATTGCTGTTTGCGGCGGGCTTTGGGGGAGCAAAACGGGTATCACCGTGGCGGGGACGCAAGAGGCAGTTTTTGCCTGTGCCAATGAGGTCGCGGCGATTCGCTTTGATGAGCGCTTCTGTGACGAGATCGTAATTTTTCGGGTCACGGTACTGGATGAGCGCGCGCTGCATCGCTTTTTCGTGCGGGTCGCGCGCGACGTATACGGGCTTCATTGTGCGCGGGTCGAGCCCCGTGTAGTACATGCAGGTCGAGATCGTGGACGGGGTGGGGTAGAAGTCCTGCACCTGCTCCGGCATATAGCCGAGGTCGCGCAGATATTCCGCGAGCTTTACGGCGTCCTGTAAGGTGGAGCCGGGATGCGAGGACATGAGGTACGGCACGAGGTACTGGTTGAGGTGCATTTCTTCGTTCAGCTCTTTGTAGCGCTTGACGAAGCGGCGATAGACGGAATTCTGCGGCTTACCCATCATGCGCAGAACGCCGTCGGAAATATGCTCCGGTGCGACTTTGAGCTGGCCGCTGACGTGGTATTTAACAAGCTCACGGAAGAACGTTTCGTCTTTGTCATTGATGAGGTAATCGAACCGAATGCCGGAGCGCACAAAGACCTTTTTCACTTTGGGCAATGCGCGCAGCTTGCGCAGGAGGGAAACGTAATCCGTGTGGTCGATCTCCATGTTGGGGCATGGCTCCGGGAACAGGCATTGGCGGTTTTTACACACGCCGACCTTCATCTGCTTTTTGCAGGCGGGCTTGCGGAAGTTTGCCGTGGGGCCGCCGACGTCGTGAATGTAGCCTTTAAAATCGGGATCCTCGGTCATTTTTTTCGCTTCTTCTAAAAGCGATTCGTGGCTGCGGGACTGAATGATGCGGCCCTGGTGGAACGTCAGCGCGCAGAAGCTGCATGCGCCGAAGCACCCGCGGCAGCTGGCAAGACTGAATTTCACTTCTTCAATGGCGGGGATGCCGCCGAGGGCTTCGTAATCCGGATGATAGGTGCGCGTATAGGGCAGGGCGTAGGTGTCATCCATTTCTTCGGTCGAAAGCGGCATCTGCGGAGGATTCTGCACGACGAACAGGTGATCGTCCGGGTAGGGCTCGACGAGCGTTTTCGCCGTGAACGGGTCGGTGTTGAGATACTGATTGTAAAAGCTTTTCGCGTACAGCTCTTTACTGGTGGAAATCTTATCGAAGCCGGGGAGGTGGAGCACGTCGTCGCCGTCGGGCGCGATGTGCGTTTTATACACGGTACCGCGGATGAACGTGAGCTCCTGTACGGGGATGCCGCTGCGCAGGGCTTCGGCAATCTCGACGATGGAGCGCTCGCCCATGCCATAGGAAATGATATCCGCGCCGGAATCGAGCAGGACGGAGCGCTTCATTTTGTCCGACCAGTAATCATAATGCGCAAGGCGGCGCAGGCTGGCCTCGATGCCGCCGATGATGATGGGCGTTTTCTTAAACGTGCGGCGGATGAGGTTGGAATATACGATGACGGCGTAATCCGGGCGCAGGCCCATTTTGCCGCCGGGGGAGAAAAAGTCGCTGCGGCGGCGCTTTTTGGCGACGGAATAGTGGTTCACCATGGAATCCATATTGCCGGCGGAAACGAGAAAGCCAAGTTTTGGCTCGCCGAGTGTGCACACGCTTTCGGGGTCGCGCCAGTTCGGCTGTGCGATAATGCCGACCGTGAAACCGTTTGCTTCGAGAATGCGGGAGATGATCGCCGTGCCGAACGACGGGTGGTCGACGTAGGCATCGCCGCTGATGTACACGAAATCGAGCTGTTCGATGCCGCGTACCGCCATATCTTCTTTTGAAACAGGCAAAAAAGCCGTTCTGTCTGATTTGTTCATGAAAAGTCCTTAAGAATTTATACGCTGCCGGTCAGAATGCCGCACGGCTCTGTCCAGTCAAAGTGTTTCATTTCCTCGCCGAGCTTCCACACGGCGGGGCAGGTGGTCTCGTGCCAATCGAGCGGGCGCGCGGTGGGCTGGGGCTGACTTGCGCGGCGGAAAGCGTCGCGGATGATGGCTTTGCGCTCGCCGTTTAAATAGGAAGCCGGAACGGAGAGCAGCGTGGGTGTGCCGCTTTTTGCCACAAGCTCCAGCCAGCGCATGCCGAGCGTTTCGTCGATGGCATCGGTGAGCGGTACGCAGTCGGCATCAATGGCGAAGAAGCGGTCGTGCATCGGCGCGGTGAATGCCAATGTGTTCATGCCCATGCGGCGCGTACGTGCCCAGAGCTTGCCGCTGACGTCATCGCCGGTGCGATTGAGGTGCATGAGCCCAGCGCCGAGGTGGCCGAAGCAGTTGCAGCCCATGACCATGGCGTCACCCGCGGCAGCTAAGATGCGTTTATATAATTCAATTAAAATTTCGGCCGTCGTGCGGATCTCGTCCGCAAAGCGCCAACCGCTGTCCGTGAGCTCGTCGCCCATTTCAAAGCCCCAACGGCCGAGTACGTCGTAGGAAGTGAAATCGTGCTTGATGAGCTTGTAACCCCAGCTTGAGACGGTGCGGATGTCCTCTGCGATGTGGTCGAGCACTTCGGGCACGGAGGGGTCGAGGTATTCGGGGTCACGCTTCGAGCGCCAAGAGGCGGGAATACTTTCGCTGTGATCCCATAATAAACGTACCCAGATGCCCGGCTGTATGCCGGATTCGCGCAGCTTTTTGGCGAGGCCCGGCATGTCCGGAAAGCCCTTGTTGCCCGCGCGCCACGGGCCGCCGTTGTAGTTATCCGCACGGTCAATTTGCCAGCAGTCGTCGATGATGAACCACGGGCGGTTTGCGAGCCCCTCGGTGAGTTCGGCGAGGGCCTTCGCTTCGCGCAGGACGTCATCTTCCGTGGCATGCCCGTAGGCATGATACCAGTTATTCGCGCCGTAGACGGGGGATTTCGGCAGAATGGGGTTCGGGCTCAAAACGGAGAAAAATTCACCCATGGCAGTAAAGCCGTCGGCGTCTTCGTATTCTGCGCGGCAAAGCTCCGCAGCGCAGAGGGTGCGGCCGTTTAAGCGCACGCCGAGACCGCCGCAGCGCACGTCGAGATATACGCTGTACCCGGTGCTTTCGGCTGTCCACCAGCACATGGCAGCGGGCTGCGTGTGCACGCCGAAGGCTTCGGTCTTGTTGCCGCTCTTCAGGAAGAAGTACCACGGCATGACGCGATGGGGGACATAACCGCGCCATTCATAGTCGCCGTAGCCGCGCTCCCAAACACCGCCTAAAACCTGCGCTTTTTCGGGCAGCGGGTCCGCGAAATAGAGCGTGACGCGCTGCACGGGCGTTGTGTCAGCGGTGACGTATACGCGCAGAGCTTCGCCGTTCGGCTTTAACTCGACGGTGATGTCTTTATAGGTAGTTGGATTTTGAAACGGAAGGAATTTTTCTTCGTCGTCGGTTTTTAAGAGCATGCCGGTGGGCATGGGAAATTTTTTTGGATTCATAGGGGTGCTCCTTCGGTCATGGATGCTTTTTATAGTATAACACAGGATACGCAAAAAGAAAAGTGATGAAATTCCGTGAAAGCTGTACGAAAAATTCGTTTGATTTTCTTCCTTGTCAACCGTGCAAAGGTGTGCTATGCTTTAACATGTACGCACAACTGAGTTTTGTGTCGGTTGATAGTTTCAATGGAGAGGACAATAAAAATGAAAGAAAAATTTAAAGACAGCGCGCTTTCCCCGAAAGAGCGTGCGGAAGACCTGCTGCCGCGCCTGACACTGCGCGAAAAGGTCGGTCAGGTGAATCAGAAGCTTTACGGCTTTCAGAGCTACACCTGCAACGGCGAGCACGTGGAGCTTGCGGACAGCTTTAAAGAAGAAGTGGAAAAATGGGGCGGCCTCGGTGTGCTTTACGGCTTATACCGCGCAGACCCGTGGGCGAACAAGGATTATACGACCGGCCTTACCGGCGTGAACGCAATCCGCGCCTATAATCTGGCGCAGCACTATGTACTGGAGCACTCTCGCTTCGACATTCCGATGCTGATGAGCAGCGAGTGCCCGCACGGCCACCAGGCGCTCGACGGCTATTTGCTGCCGGTGAACCTCGGCATGGGCGCAGCGTGGAACCCGAAGCTCGTTGAAGAGGGCTTTAAGGTCGTTGGCGAGCAGCAAAAAGAAATGGGCGTGGATTTTGCGCTCGTTTCCATGCTGGACATTCTGCGTGACCCGCGCTGGGGCAGAAGCGAAGAGTGCTACGGCGAAGATCCGTATCTCTGCGGTCAGAACGCTGCGGCGGCGGTGAAGGGCTGTGCGAGCGCCGGTTTGGAGGTTGTTGCGAAGCACTTCTGCGCGCAGGGCGAAACGACCGGCGGCGTAAACGCCAGTGCGGCGCGCATCGGCGAGCGCGAGCTGCGCGAAATTCATCTGCCCGCGATGAAGGAGGCCGTGAAAGCGGGCGCGACGGGTGTGATGGCAGCATATAATGAGATTGACGGTGTGCCGTGCCATGCGAATGAGTGGCTTTTAAAGGACGTGCTGCGCGAGGGGCTTGGTTTTGACGGCATCGTGATGGCGGACGGCGTAGCGATTGACCGTCTCGATATGCTGACGGGTCATGACAAGGCGGCAAACGGCGCGTATGCTTTAAATGCAGGCGTGGACGTGAGCCTGTGGGACGACAGCTTCCCGCACCTGGAAGAAGCCGTGGAGCGCGGGCTCGTTTCCGAAGAAACGCTCGACAAGGCGGTTCTGCGCGTGCTGGAGCTGAAATTTGCGCGCGGGTTGTTTGAGCACCCGTACCTTGAAGAAAAGCCGCTGACGGAATACAATGTGCCGAAAACGTTTCCGCAGAGCCTTGAAATTGCGCGGCAGTCGGCAGTGCTGCTCAAAAACAACGGTGTTCTGCCGCTGAAAAAGGAGAAGAAGCTGCGTATTGCAGTCATTGGCCCGAACGCGGACGCGCTGTATCAGCAGCTTGGCGACTACACACCGCCGCTGCGTGACGGTGTGGGTGTGACGGTGCTTGACGGCATTCGGAACGAATTTAAGAACGCCGATGTACGCTATGCGCTCGGCTGCACGATCTGCGACGACGATACTTCCGGTATTGCGGAGGCGGAGAAGCTTGCGGAGGAGAGCGACCTCGTCATTTTGGCGCTGGGCGGTTCTTCAAGCCGCTTTGCGGGCGCGGAGTTTGACACGAACGGCGCGGCAATCGTCGGTACGAAATTGCAGATGGATTGCGGCGAGGGCGTGGATACCTCTGATGTGCGTCTGCCGGGCGCGCAGAACGAGCTGGCAGATGCCGTGTTTGAAAGCGGCAAGCCGGTCGTGACGGTGCTCATTTCCGGCCGCCCGCATGCTATCCCCGAGATCGCGGAAAAGAGCGATGCGGTGCTGTGGTCGTTCTATCCGGGCCCGTGGGGCGGCACGGCCATTGCGGAAGTTTTGAGCGGCGCGGCAGATCCGTGCGGCTGCCTGCCGGTTTCTGTGCCGCGTACAACGGGACAACTGCCGGTGTACTACAACGCCCGCGCTTCCTACGATGTGATGCGCTACCGCGATTTGGAGAACACGCCGCTGTACCCGTTCGGCTTCGGCTTGCACTACACGACGTTCAAGACGACCGTAAAGGACGGCACGCCGGAAATTTCTATTGCGGCACTTGAAAACGGAAAAGCGCATACCGTGACGTGCGAGGTGGAAAACACCGGCAGCACAGCGGGCCATGCGACGGTGCAGCTGTACATTCAGGGCGTGAGCGGCACAATCGTCCGCCGCGTGCGCGAGCTGAAAGCGTTTGAGAAGGTGTATCTCCAGCCCGGCGAAAAGAAGACGGTAGAACTGAAGCTTGACTGTGACGCACTGAGCATCTGGAACCGCAAAATGCAGTTTGCGCCGGAAGAGAGTAAAGTGGAGCTTTACGTTGAGGAAAGCGGCAGCAAGGTCTGGAACGGCGAGCTGAAAATTACGAAGTAAACGAATATAGTCAAAACAAAAGCACCGTGCCTCACAAGGACACGGTGCTTCGTTTATTTATGCTTTAAGAGAAATTATTTGTGCGCTTTCATATATTCGAGATTTTTCTCGATGAGGGCACAGCGCTGGCGGACGCAGTCTGCGGAACGCAGCGGGTCGGCCGGGGTGCCGAACGCATAGTCGAGCAGCTGTGCAATGCTCGTCTCCGCGACGTGCATGCGTGTATCGGAGGAAGCGTAGTAGACGTAGACCTTGCCGTCGTCATCAGCGATGGCACCGTTCGTGAACACGACATTGGAAACATCGCCGACGCGCTCTTTGCCCAGCGGGGCGATGAAGAAGCCGCCCGGTTCTGCGATGAGCTTTGCAGGGTCCTGCAGGTCGGTCACGAAGACATACAGTACGTAGCGCAGGCCGGCTGCGGTGTTGCGCACGCCGTGTGCAAGGTGGATCCAGCCCTTTTCGGTCTTGATCGGCACAGCGCCGGCGCCGTTTTTGGACTCGGTGATGGTGTGGTAGCGGCGCGGACTGACGACTTTTTCTTCGTCGATGACAGCGTTTGTGATATCGTCGCATAGACCGAAGCTGACGCCGCCCTGGTCGCCGGCTTCAATGAAGCTGTCCTGTGGGCGGGTGTAGAACGCATACTTGCCGTTGACGAATTCCGGGTGCAGCACGCAGTTGCGCTGCTGGGGAGATTTCGTCTTGAGGTCCGGCAGGCGCTCCCAGTTGACGAGATCCTTTGTGCGGACAATGCCGGCAGCGGCGAATGCGGCGGAGAGGTCGTTCACGGTCTTATCCTTGCTTTCGCTGCAGAACACGCCGTAGATATAGCCGTCTTCGTGTTGCGTCAAACGCATATCGTAGACGTTCGTTTCCTCGGGGGAGGTGTCTGGCAGGATGACCGGGTAATCATCAAAGCGGAAGCCCTGCACAGGGTTATTGCTGCGCGCGACGGCGAAGAAAGATTTTCTGTCATTGCCTTCTACGCGGGCGACGAGGCAGTACTGACCGTTCAGCTTGATGGCGCCGGAGTTCATGACGGCGTTCACGCCGAGACGCTCAAGACCCAGCGGATTTGTCTCCTCGTTCAGGTCAAATTTCCAGAACGGCGGAATGTGGTCGCGGGTGAGGACAGGATTCTCGTAACGCGTGTAAATGCCGTTGTAAAAAGCGGCAGGCTTGTTCTCTTTTGCGATGAGCGCTTCGTAATCGTGAAACGCCTTTTCAATGTTCGGGTTCATGTTTGTACCTCCATACAGAATATTACAAGCATACTATACCACGCGACGTGCGTTCGGTCAAACAGTATAGGTTGCCTGTTATTGCAAAAAGGTTGTTTAGCGGATATCCTTGTACTCGGCTTTTTCTGCGCGGCGCTGCTGGATGTAGGTGATGAGCTCAAAGAGGCCGTCTGCTAAAATGCTGATGCCAAAGAACATGATGGCGGCTTTTGCGGCACGGAACGGATTTACGAGCAGCACAATGCCGAGAATGAGCGGCAGTACGGCGGAGATGAGTACCCAGAAGCGGTAGGGGCTGTACACCGAGAGGGCATCAACGGCGAGCGGCATTTTTCCGATGCCGTCTACAAGCAGCATGATGCCGAGCGCGATGGGCAGGAAAGAGAGGACGACGTACGGGCGGGAAAAGCAGAAAATACCGAACGCAAGGCAGAGAATGCCGATGACGAGCGTGCCGCCTGCAGTGAAGCCGAGGTTTCTGGCTTTTATAAAATACCAAAAGCTATGTGCGGCGTACAAAATGAGTGCAGCGGCGATGCCCCAGCAAAAGACGGTGCCGGACATGCCCGGCCAAAACGTGAGCACAAGGCCGAGCGCCATGTAAATAACGGACGCCCAAAGAGACGTGGTGCGGAAGAAAATGTTTTTCATAGAGATAAGTCCTTTCTATAATTTACTGTGAGGTGGTGATTTTTCTAAGGACTTGCTTTGGCAAGTCCTTTAGGAAACCCATGCAACTGGGTTTCCTAAGTTTGGAACGTCCTCCGGACGTTCCAAACTACCTTCCTAGTTTTTGCGAACGCAAAAAGATTTCGTCGTCTGCGGACGACGATTTAGGGCCTGCCCTAAAAACCCGCAAACTTTCTCGAAGAAAGTTTGAACAAAGACTTTATTCGTCTCGCTTTCCGTCAGCTTGTGCGCTTGAGTTCAAAATGATTTTTGGAGAAGTTTAAAATGCCTTCGTCGCGCATTTTGCCCATTTCTTTGGAAAGCGCGCTGCGGTCTACGCTGAGGTAATCCGCAAGCTGCTGGCGATTGAACGGGATTGTGAAGCTGTCGCTGTTTTCGCGGATGGCCTGAAACGACAGGTATGAAATGAGTCGCCCGCGTATCGTTTTCGGTGCGGTGTGGAAAATGCGGCGCGAAAGCGACAGGTTTTTCTGCGCGCTGACGAGCAGCAGGTTTTCAATCAGCTTGCCGTGGTGCCTGCAATTTACGGGACACGGGGAGAGGATCTGCGCGGTTTTCAAAAACAACACGGTGCAGTTTTCTGCGGCGGCGACATTGACGAGCATCGGTTCATTCGGCACACAGGCATAGGTCTCTGCAAAGACCTGCCCGGGACCGACTTTATCGAGAACACTGCGGTTGCCGAAAATGTCGTCGCTTTCAATCGTCACGCTGCCCGTGAGCACGATGCCGAGCGCGTTTGTGTGCTCGCCCGCGTGGCAGATGAGATCGCCCTTTTTATAGCTGCGCGTTTCCGCTTTTAGGTGCTCGAGCAAAACGCCGAAATCGCCTGCGGGGATGCCCCGAAACAGCGGCGAGCGCCCTAAGATGCTGTAATCCGTAAAATAGCCTCCTTTTTTCAATCTTCGTTGTTATAACAACATACTTTACAGCCTAATCGTAGTATACTGTGTTCGTAAAGTCAAGAGAAAACCTTGTGGCTTTTGCAAAATTTAAAAATTGGAAGGAATTTTGAATATGATCCGCACCATCGTTCACTTTGATGAAGAAAAATGCAACGGCTGCGGCCTGTGCGCGAATGCCTGTCAGGAGGGCGCCATCGGCATTGTAAACGGTAAGGCGAAGCTGCTGCGCGACGATTACTGCGACGGTCTCGGCAACTGCCTGCCTGCATGTCCCACGAACGCAATCTCCTTTGTGGAGCGCGAAGCGGCGGCGTTTGACGAGGAAGCCGTGAAAATGGCTATGGCAGAGAAAGCCGCGAAGAAAGAGGCAGAGGAAATGGCAGAAAAGCTCGGCACGCCGAAGTTCACCGGCTGCCCGGGCAGCATGGCACGCGCTATTGAGAGAAAGCCCGTAAATACGGATAACAGTGCGGTCAGCGGCAAGATTGAATCCGAGCTGCGCCAGTGGCCGGTGCAGATTAAATTAGCGCCGATCCGCGCCCCATATTTTGACGGCGCGAACCTGCTGATTGCGGCGGATTGCACGGCGTATGCGTACGGTGATTTTCACCGCGACTTTGTGCACAACCGAAAAGTGCTTATCGGCTGCCCGAAGCTCGATGAGGGCGATTACACCGAAAAGCTGACGGAGATCATCCGTCAGAACGACATCAAGAGCCTGACAATTGTACGCATGCAGGTGCCGTGCTGCGGCGGCCTTGAGCACGCAGCAGTGAACGCACTGAAGGCGAGCGGCAAGTTCATCCCGTGGCAGGTGAAGGTCATCGCGACCGACGGCAGTCTCGTAGAATGAGGACGGGAAATCAAACGTGGGATGCGCTGCTGGGGGCGCTTGTGGGCGTTGTCCGCGCGGAGCAGAAAAACGCGAAGACCGTGGAAACAGACAGAGTGCTTTTTGAGGGCTTTGCCGCGCTTGCGGAGGATGATGAAACGGCGTTGCAGAACATGCTGGCGTGCGCCCACGCGGAGAAAAACCGCATTGCGCCGGACTGTGCGTATTGCGCCATGCCGTGCGGCAGCACGAGCGATTTAGATTTCGGCACTGTGCGCAACGCGCGGGAGGCTGTGCGGAAGCAGAAATTTGCCATCACCGAACGGTTGATCGAAATCGCGCCGGGGATGCTTTGCAAGCTCGAAAGCGGTGAGTTGGGCGAAGACGAGCTTTTTGTGTTTCACAAAGCCGTGTTTGCGCTCGGCGAAGATTGGAGCCCGGAGGAGCTTGAAAAGATGCTTGAAACTCTAAACTGAACTGTTTTGTTGCAAGGAGGAAGCTGCGGCTTTCCTCCTTGACTTTTTAAACTTGATATTGTATGATAAGCGCAAAGAGGGTGAGATTTGTGACCGATTATACATTGCAGCCGATTCCCGGCAAGACGCTTTCGCGCCGGCTGCCTGAGGGCACAGCGCTCGTTTTAGAGGGCGGCGGCCTGCGCGGCTATTACAGTTGCGGCGTGATGGAAGCGTTCATGGAAAAAGATCTGCTGTTTCCGTATATTATCGGCGTTTCAGCGGGCGCAGCGAACGCGCTTTCGTACATATCGGGTCAACCGGGGCGCAGCCGAGAGATCATTGAACACTATGTCGGGAACCCCGACTATGTGAGCACGCGAAATCTTTTGACAAAGCACACGATGTTCGACTTTGATTATATTTTCGGCACGGTGCCGGAAAAGCACATTTTTTTCGACTGGGACAAGTTTCATGAGCAGGACACGCGCTTTTTGACCGGCGCGATGAACTGCGCGGACGGCAAGACCGTTTGGTTTGAAAAGGACACGCTAAAAGCGCCGTTTATGGCTTCGCGTGCATCGTGCTCCGTGCCGCTCATCACGAAAATTCAGCATTATATGGGCTATGACCTCTTGGACGGCGGCATCAGTGACCCGATTCCAATCGAAAAGTCGCTTGCAGACGGCAACACGTTCCATGTGATCGTTTTGACGCGCAACAAGGGCTACCAAAAGGAACCGTTTGGGCACACGGCGTTTTTGAAAGCGGCGTTTCGCAAGCACCCTGCTGTGGCAGAAGCGATGCGCACGCGTCATGAGATTTATAACCGCCAGTTGGCGTTGTGTGAAAAGCTTGAAAAAGCGGGCAGGGCGGTCATCATTCGTCCGTTAAAGCCGCTCAACGTCAGCCGCACAAAGGCGGAGGTTCCCGCGCTGCTCGCTTTACATGACGAGGGACTTTATGAGGGGCGCGCGGCACTCGGTTCAATTGAAGAAATGCTTAGTATTAAACTCTAACAAAAATAAAGGAGGCATTTTCATGACACTTTTTAAAATGGAAAACCGCAGAAACTTTGGGTTTTCCGCAGAAAATCCAACAGGCACAAAAGGCGGCGGCACACGCGCCAAGGACTGTGAAAAGCTGAGTCCATGCATTCAAATTCAGCCCGGCGAGACCGTTACGCTGTGTGACACGGACGGCCCGGGCATGGTGACGCACATGTGGTTCACGGGTTACGTGGGACACTCGTTTATTCTGCGAATCTACTGGGAAAACAATGAACAGCCGTCCGTGGAAGCACCGTTTTCGGCATTTTTCGGTTGCGCGTATGACGAGAATTTTTCTGACCGCGACGGCAATTACCCGGTTTTGAACTCAGCTGCGATGCTCGTTGCGCCGGGGCGCGGGTTCAACAGCTACTTTGAAATGCCGTTCAGAAAACACTGCCGTATTACAATGGAAAATCGCGGTGAAAAGCCAGAGACGCTTTTCTATATGATTTCCGGATGGTATGGAGAGATTCCCGAAAACAGCGGTTATTTTCACGCGACATATCGGCAGGAGCACCCTGTGCAGAAGGGACGCTCGTATGTGATCTTGGACGGCGTGCACGGCAAGGGCTGCTTTGCGGGCGTGACGCTGGCTTCCGGCATGAACGGGCACAACACCTGCTGGGTGGAGGGTGAAGCCAAAATGTATATCGACGGCGACACATATCCCACGATGAACTACACGGGCACGGAGGATTACTTCGGCGGCTCGTATGGCTTTGGCAATGACATTTACCTCAACCGCTACCAGACGTTCAGCGGGCTTTATACGGGCTTGTATGCGATTTTGGGCGACACGAAGGAAATGTATAACCACCAAAAGCGCTTTATGCTGTACCGCTGGCACGTGAAAGACCCGGTTTATTTCGATGAGGACTTTAAAATGACGATTGATAACCTCGGCTGGACGGGCCCGCGCTACGATGACTACACGTCTGTGGCATATTGGTACCAGACGGAGCCGAAGCCGGTGCCGTTTACGCTGCCGGAAGACAAAGAGCTTATCATGGAATAAAAAAACCAGCTTCCGTTTTGGGATTTCTCCGAACGGAAGCTGTTTTGTTTTCATTATAGGGTTACTGTGCCGTTATTTGATGCAAAGAGCCGGCGCATTTCGGCGCGCAGGCCGCGCAGGGCGGGGGAGCTGAGCTCCGGGTCGCGCTCGGTCAGCTCTTTGGCGCACTGCTGCGCTTCCTGCAAAATCTGCATGTCGTTTAACATATCGGCAATTTTGAGCTTCGGCAAGCCGTGCTGGCGCTCGCCGAAGAAATCGCCCGGACCGCGCAGGCGCAGGTCTTCGTCCGCGACCTTGAAGCCGTCCGTGGTGCTGCAAAAGAGTCTTAAGCGCTGTAATGTTTCATCGTTTTGTGCTTCCGTCACCAGAATGCAGGTGGAGGCGTATTTGCCGCGGCCGACGCGCCCGCGCAGCTGGTGCAGCTGCGAAAGGCCGTAGCGCTCGGCGTTTTCAATCATCATGATAACGGCATTCGGCACGTCCACGCCGACCTCGACGACCGTGGTGGACAATAATAATTTCGTGCGATTTTCTGCAAAATCGGTCATGACGGCGTCCTTTTCCTTCGGTTTCATTTTGCCGTGCAGAATGCCGATGGGCATATCACCGAAGTAATCGCGCACGATCTTTTCATACGCCGCGATGCTTGCCGCGTCGCTTTCGCCCTCTTCGATAAGCGGACAGACGATGTACGCCTGTCGTCCCTCGTCGATGTGCTTTTTGATATATCCGAACGCGCGGCGGCGCTTTGGTGGGTCGATGAGATACGTTTCGATGGGCTGACGTCCCGGGGGAAGCTCATTTAGAACGGAAACGTCGAGGTCGCCGTAAATCATCAGCGCCAAGGTGCGGGGGATTGGTGTGGCGCTCATGACAAGTGTGTGCGGGAAGTTGCCCTTTTTCGCGAGCGCGGTGCGCTGATTGACACCGAAGCGGTGCTGCTCGTCCGTGATGACGAGCGCGAGGGACGAGAACTCCACGCCGTCACTGATGAGTGCGTGCGTGCCGACAGCAAGCTGAATCTCGCCGGTCTTGAGTCCCTTAATGGCTTCGCGTTTTGCTTTGGCGCGCATGCTGCCCGTGATGAGCACCGTTTTGATGCCGCAGGGAGCGAGGAGATTGGAGAGGGACTCGTAGTGTTGCGCCGCCAGAATTTCCGTAGGAGCCATGAGTGCCGCCTGAAATCCGTTTTGAATGACCGTGTGGCACAGCGCCGCCGCCACGGCTGTTTTACCGCTGCCGACATCGCCCTGAATGAGGCGGTTCATCGGGTGCGGGCCCTGCATGTCGCGGATGCCGTCCTGCACGGCACGCTGCTGTGCGCCGGTCATCGTGAAGGGGAGCAGGGCGGCAAACTCTTTTGTATAATCCTTTTTGAGCGGATACGGATTTTCGCGCACACCTGCGCGGCGGATTTCCGCCATGCCGAGCTGCAAGACGAGCAGTTCCTCGAACACGAGTCGTCTGCGCGCCGTGGAAAGCGCTTCGGGCGAATTCGGAAAGTGGATCGTTTTGAGCGCGTATTCGAGGCGGCACAGCGCGTATTTCAGGCGAAGCGCGTCGGGCAGCGGGTCTTTGACGGTCTCGGGGAGCAGGCGCAGGGCTTCTTTTACCGCGTTTGCGATGATGCGAGAGGTGAGGCCGCTCGTCTGCGGGTAAACAGGCACCATGTCCTGCATGCGGCTTTCGGGAACGAACTCCGGGGAGGCCATTTCGCGGCGCATGAACGTGCCCGTCACCTTGCCGCGAAACGCGTAGACCGCGCCCTCCGTAAGCAGACTTGTAATGTAGCGGTTATTGAAAAATGTCAGCTGCATGTCGTCTTCGCCGTCCGTGATGGTCGTCTTGTAAAGCGTCATGCCGCCGCGGATACGCTGCTCGACAGGACGGCACAGCACTGTGCCTTTTACGATATTCACTTCGTTTAAGAGTGTATTGCGGATGGGCACCGCGTCGCGCCAATCCTCATAAGCGCGGGGATAGAGACGCAGCAGATCGCCCACCGTGGGCGCGCCGAGCTTGCGGAACAGCTCCGCACGCTTTGGGCCGACTCCCTTTAAAGACGCAATGTCCGCTTCAAATAAAGACGCCATGAAACCTCCGACATAAAACGAAAAAGGGCAGGGCATAAAGCCCCGCCCTAAGCTGCTTTGAAATTATTCCACGGAAAGAATGAAGTAGTAGACCGGCTGGCCGCCGTTTACGAGGTTGATGTCCACACCGTCGCCTGCCTTGTTCTTGATGAGACGCAGTGCTTCGTTGGCTTCTTCCTCGGTGATGCCTTCGCCGTAAATGAGCGTGATAAACGAGGTGTGCTTATTCATCAGCGCCTTTGCGACCTTGTAGACGGAACGCACCGGCGTGTCGCCGACAAACTCGAGCTTGCCGTTCGTCATACCCATGGTGTCGCCCTCTTTGATTTTGAAGCCGCCGAATTCGGAATCGCGTGCGGCGAACGTGACCGTGCCGGTCGCGACGTTTTCCGCTGCGGAAAGCATGGCAGAAGCGTTTTCGTCTGCGGAAGCATCCGGGTCAAAGCTTAAGAGTGCGGAGAGACCCTGCGGAATGGTGCGGGTCGGTACGACGATAATCTTGCGGTCGGTGACGAGCGGCACGGCCTGTTCTGCCGCAAGGATGATGTTTTTGTTGTTCGGCAGTACGAAAACCGTCTTTGCCGGGGTGGCAAGAACGGCTTCGACAATGTCCTCCGTGCTGGGGTTCATCGTCTGGCCGCCGCTGACAACCTGTGCACAGCCGAGTTCTTCAAAGAGTGCACGCAGACCGTCGCCTGCCGCTACGGAAACAAAGCCGAGTTCCTCTTCGGGGGAAACGGGCTTTAAGGTCTCCTTTTCCTCTTTGCTGGCCTGCGCCGCTTCGTAAGCCGCGCGGTTTGCGTTATTGAGTTCGGCAGCTTTTTTGTGCTGCTCTTTCATGTTTTCGATTTTTACGGTCAGCAGGGAACCGAATTCCAGCGCTTTTGTGAGCGCCACACCCGGCTGTTCCGTGTGTACGTGCACCTTGATGATCTCCTCGTCATCGACCACAACAACGCAGTCGCCGAGGGTTTCGAGGAACAGACGCAGCTCGTTCGGCTCGGTGGTGACCTCCGGGTCGCGGCCGACGATGAACTCCGTGCAGTAGGTGAAGTTGATCTCGCTGTCAAATTCCGCCGCAACGCTTGCAAAGAACTGGGCGGTCTCCTCGGCCTTTTCGGCTTCGGTCATGTCGGTTTTGACGATCTCACCGTACTTGAAGACCTGCATCATGCCATCGAAGATCATGCAGAGACCTTGACCGCCGGCATCGACGACGCCTGCTTTTTTCAGAACGGGGAGAAGATCCGGTGTGGTGGCCAGTGCTTCCGCCGCGCCCATGCAGATGGCATCCCAAACGTAAATGGGGTCGTTGTCGATCTCGGCTGCCGCAGCGCCTTTTTCCGCCGCCACGCGGGCAACGGTCAAAATGGTGCCTTCGGTCGGCTTCATGACGGCTTTATAAGCGGAATCCACGCCGATGGCGAGCGCCGCTGCGAGCTGTGTACCGTCTGCTTCTACGGTGTCCTCGAGACCCTTCGAGAAGCCGCGGAACAGAAGGGAAAGGATAACGCCGGAGTTGCCTCTTGCGCCGCGCAGCATGGCGGAAGCCGCCGTCTTTGCGACCTTAGCGGTTGTTTCGTTATCCGCAAGCGCCTGCATGGCGTCGCTGCCTGCACCGATCGTCATGGACATATTCGTGCCCGTGTCGCCGTCCGGAACGGGGAAGATGTTGAGGTCATCCACAAATTTCCGGTTTTTCAATATGCTGTTCGCGCCGGAGATGACTGCGTCGCGAAGCTGTTTACCTGTAATCACTGCATACACATCCTGTCTAAAAACGTTCGGAAGGCGAAAAAACCGGCTCCCGATAGATATTTGCATGTATTTTCAAACTACACTATACCATAGTTTGCGGGAAAAAACAAGGGTAATACCGCACAGAAATCACGTTTAGCGCAGGGAGAAACGCTCTGTGCTGCGGGTGAGGCCTGTTTTTTCATCGATATCGAACAAAATGCAGTCGAGCTTGCACGGACCGTCCGCAAAATCGAACCGCACGGGCATTTTGCTTATCTGCTTTTTGATGACGAGCTCCGCTCTGACGCCGAGTACGGACTCGATGGGGCCGGTCATGCCGACGTCGGTGATGTATCCGGTGCCCTTCGGCAGAACGGTTTCATCGGCCGTCTGCACGTGTGTGTGCGTGCCGAACACGGCGGAGACGCGGCCGTCTGCATAATAGCCGAACGCGCGCTTTTCGCCGGTGGCTTCCGCGTGAAAATCCACGATGCAGATTTTCGGAAGGTCGGGCGTTTTTAAAAGCGTATCGAGTGTGCGGAACGGGCAGGCGAGGTGCTCGTCAAGGTATACATTGCCCATTAAGTTGATGACGGCGATCTGCGTGCGGCCGAGATCTAAAACGGTCATGCCTTTACCCGGGGCTTCCGGCGGGAAGTTTGCGGGGCGGATGACGCAGTCGCTTTCATCGATATAATCGTAAAATTCGCGGCGGCGGTAGGTGTGGTTTCCGGTGGTGATGATATCCACGCCGCTATCGAGCAGGTGGTTTGCGGAGGCAGGGGTGATGCCGTTGCCGTCCGAGGAGTTTTCGCCGTTTGCAATGACGACATCGATGCCCTTAGTGCGCTTGAAGGCGGGGAGAGTGCGGCGCAGAAAGTCGCACCCGTGGCTGCCCACCACGTCGCCGATACATAATATCTGCATATAGGGGTCCTTTCTTTTAGTCAATATGAAAATCCAGCGTTTTGGCGTTTCTCGGCAAATCTTTTGTGTATTTTAAAAAGCTTGTGACGCGGCGGTCGTATTCGTCCGTGACCGTAAAGCCGAGTGCTTTTGCGGTGCGTTTGGTGAGCTCCGTGAAAAGCTCGCCTGCCTTAAACAGTGCGCGCCAAATGTCTTCTTCGGTGCATGCGGCGAAGGTTTCAAGGTAGCCGTTCCAGATGTCTGCGGGGAGAAGGTCTTTTAAGGCGTCACCGCATTTGCCGGCGCTGTAATCAAACCCATGCAGCGTTCCGGCGTACCATTTCATCATTTGCAGCAGCATTTTGCGAATACAACTTTCCATGTGCGTCTGCGCAAACAGGAGCTGGCCGCGCCACAGACCTTTGGAGACGTACGGCGAGACCCACCAGAACTCCGTGCGGCAGTCAAAAAACATACGCTCGGTCGGCTTTTTGACGTAGTGCGTGCTCTCATTCGGCTCCGGCAGCTTCGGCAGGGCGTTGTCTTTATCTAATAATACGACGGAAAGGCGGTCGTCATAACAATATACTTCCCAGCGGTCGATGCTCGATACGGTCAGGTCGATGCGGTTGCCGTCCGTAAACTGCATCAGATAGCATACGAACTCGGGAAAGTGCTCTTTAAAAAGCTCGTTTTCGTCGGTGCGCTCGCAGACGAGGATTTCGCCGAAATCTTTATAATAGGCTTTTTCCTTGCACGGAGTAAGATCGCGCACGAGGTACACAATGTCAAAATCATTGAACGGGTCGGGCTTACGGTTCGGGTTCGCACGGGAACCGTTTAAGATGACGGCACGGATATTTTCATCGGCATTTGCATAGCCGAGGATTAGGTCATACATTTCTTTTTCGCTGCGCATAAAAACTCCTCCATGTTTTATAGGCTTATTTTACCGCAAAACGGGCTTTTTTTCAATGTTCTTTTTGATTTTGGCTTTGTAAAACCCGAAATGTTAAGCAGTTTTACGTGGATTTTACACAAGACTTCTTTTTGAGTTTACAAAACGGCCCTATACTTTCGCTTGTAAACCAAAGGAAAAGATAAAAGGCGAGCAGAAAGCTCCCGAAAGGAAAGAGTAATTTATGAAACTCAGAAAGATCACCGCGGTTCTTGCAGCCGCACTTCTCACCATGACAGCTATGACGGCTTGCTCCGGCGGCGCAGCAAGCTCCGCTTCCTCCGAGACACCGTCCTCCGAATCCTCCGCTGCATCTGCGGAGAGCACTTCCTCCGAAGAAACGACCGGCGGCGACATGACCGGGGAAATCACCGTTCTTTCCCGTGAAGACGGCTCCGGCACACGCGGCGCGTTCATCGAGCTGTTCGGCATCGAGCAGAAGAACGACGCTGGCGAAAAGGAAGATATGACGACGGATGATGCGCAGATTACGAACAGCACCTCCGTTATGATGACCACCGTACAGGGCAACCCGAAGGCCATCGGCTATATCTCCCTCGGCTCCCTTGACGAAAGCGTTGTCAAAGCCGTGGAGATCGACGGTGCGGCGCCGACCGTTGAGAATGTAAAGGCCGGCACCTATAAGGTTGTTCGTCCGTTCAATATTGCAACAAAGGGCGAGGCAAGCGAAGTTGCACAGGACTTCATCAACTTCATCATGAGCGCTGACGGTCAGAAGGTCGTCTCCGAAAACGGTTATATCACCGTTGATGATGCGGCTCCGGCTTATGCGGCATCCGGCGTTTCCGGCAAGGTCGTTGTTGGCGGTTCCTCCTCTGTTACGCCGGTCATGGAAAAGCTGAAGGAAGCTTATATGGCGCTGAACCCGGACGTTACCGTTGAAGTGCAGCAGAGCGACTCCACCACGGGCATGACCTCCACCATCGACGGTGCGTATGACATCGGCATGGCTTCCCGTGAGCTGAAGGACAGCGAGCTTGAAGCCGGTCTTACCCCGACTGTCATCGCACAGGACGGCATCGCTGTTATCGTCAACAAGGAAAACACGCTGACCGGCCTTACGAGCGAGCAGGTCTTGAGCATCTACACCGGCGAAACGACCGATTGGTCCGAGCTTCCGTAAGAAACAATCCATAAAACGCAGGAGAGCCGGGCGGAAAGGTCCGGCTCTTTTCGCAAGGAAGCCAATAAAGTAGTTTTGAAAGTTTGAAAGGTGCGTGCAAACCGTGAAGTGGAGCAACATAAAAGAGCTTCTCATGCATATCCTCTTTTTTCTCACAGCCTGCGTATCGATCTTTGCCGTTGTTTTGATCTGCGTGTTTCTGTTTGCAAACGGTATTCCGGCCATTGGTAAGATCGGTGTGTTTAAATTTCTGCTCGGCACTAAGTGGAAGCCGGGCAACGACATCTACGGCATTCTGCCGATGATCCTCGGCAGCCTCTACGTCACGGCGGGCGCAATCATCATCGGTGTGCCGATTGGACTTCTGACGGCGGTTTTTCTTGCAAAGTTCTGCCCGAAGGGTTTTTATAAGATTTTAAAGCCTGCAACGGAGCTAATGGCCGGTGTGCCGTCCGTTGTGTACGGCTTCTTCGGTCTCGTTGTTTTGGTGCCGCTTGTGCAGAACATTTTCGGCGTGGCGGGCAACACGATGCTGACAGCGTCCGTTTTGCTCGGCATTATGATCTTGCCGACGATCATCGGCGTTTCGGAAAGTGCCATTCGCGCCGTGCCGGACAGCTACTATGAAGGCTCTCTGGCGCTCGGCGCGAGCCATGAGCGCAGCGTGTTCTTTGCGACATTGCCGGCGGCGCGTTCCGGCATTTTGGCGGGTGTGGTGCTCGGCATCGGCCGTGCCATCGGCGAAACGATGGCGGTCGTCATGGTGGCGGGCAACAAGGCGCGTATGCCGCAGGGCCTGCTCGATGGCGTGCGCACCATGACGGCGAACATCGTTATGGAAATGGGCTATGCCACAGACCTGCACCGCGAGGCACTCATTGCGACGGCGGTCGTGCTGTTCGTGTTTATCTTAATGATCAACGTTACGTTCTCGCTTCTGCGCAGAAAAGACAGGGCATGACCCGGAAAGGATACGGAAATGACTATGGAACGTACCTGTAAACCCGTGGCGGCAGAGACCATCAACAAGCTCACCTTCAAGGATAAAATGCGCGCGTATAAGCGCTCGCCGCTTTCGCTTATCTTACTGCTGTTTGTCTGCGGCGCGTCGTTCATCACGATGCTGACGCTTTTATACCTGATCGTTTACATTCTTGTGAAGGGCATCCCGTATATCACACCGGATCTTTTCTCGTTCACCTATACGTCGGATAACGTGTCGCTGATGCCGGCGCTGATTTCTACGATCGTCATGACGATCATCGCGCTCGTTATTGCACTGCCGCTCGGCATCGGCGCGGCAATCTACGCTGTGGAATACGCAAAGCGCGGCAATAAGCTTGTGCAGCTCGTGCGCATCACGACCGAAACACTTTCGGGCATTCCGTCCATCGTGTACGGCCTGTTCGGCTATCTGTGCTTTGTGACGGCGCTGCACTGGGGCTATTCTTTGCTCGCCGGTGCGTTTACGGTCGCCATCATGATTTTGCCGCTTATCATGCGCACAACGGAGGAGGCGCTCATCTCGGTGCCGGATTCCTTCCGCGAGGGCAGCTTCGGGCTTGGCGCGGGCAGACTGCGCACGGTGTTTCACATCGTGCTGCCGAGCGCCGTGCCGGGCATTTTGTCCGGCGTGATTTTGGCTATTGGCCGCGTTGTGGGTGAATCCGCGGCGCTGATGTACACTGCGGGCTCCGTGGCGCAGATGCCGGGCCAGGCGGGCGGCTGTCTGTTCGATTCCGTGCGAACCCTCTCCGTGCACATGTATGTGCTTTCGAGCGAGGGCCTGCACATCGACAAAACGTATGCCACAGCGGTTGTGCTGCTTGTTATCGTCATCGGCATCAACGCACTGTCCTCGTTCGTCGCGAAGAAAATTACGAAGAAACAGGGCTAAAGCGAGCTTTTTAGAAAATCACACCAGAAAAAGATAGGGGAAACGATATGAGCTGTAAATTGGCAATCGAAGATCTGAATTTGTATTACGGCGATTTCCATGCGCTGAAATCCATCCATATGGAAATTCAGCCGAACGAGATCACCGCGTTCATCGGGCCTTCCGGCTGCGGCAAAAGTACGCTGCTGAAATCCTTGAACCGTATGAACGACCTCGTTGAGGGCTGCCGGATTACCGGCGCAGTAAAATTGGACGGCGAGGACATCTACCACGGCATGGACGTGAACCTTTTGAGAAAACGTATCGGCATGGTGTTCCAAAAGCCGAACCCGTTTCCGATGAGCGTGTACGACAACATCGCCTACGGACCGCGCACGCACGGCATCCGCTCTAAGGCGAAGCTCGATGACATTGTGGAGCGTTCTTTAAGAAACGCCGCCATTTGGGACGAGCTTAAAGACAGACTGAAGAAAAGCGCGCTGGGGCTTTCCGGCGGACAGCAGCAGAGACTGTGCATTGCACGCGCGTTGGCTGTGGAGCCGGAGGTGCTGCTGATGGACGAACCGACCAGCGCCCTTGACCCAATCTCCACTTCCAAGATAGAAGACCTTGCGGTGGAGCTGAAAAAGGATTATACTATCGTTATGGTCACGCACAACATGCAGCAGGCGGCGCGTATCTCGGACAAAACGGCATTCTTCCTGCTCGGTGAGGTCATCGAGTACGGCGAGACGGAGAGCTTATTCTCCATGCCGAAGGATAAGCGCACGGAGGATTACATCACCGGCAGATTCGGTTAAGGCTTGCAGAAAGGAACGTGACTACAATGAGAAATCGTTTGGACGAGCAGCTGGAGCTGCTCAATACAGAGCTTATCCGCATGGGCGCACTGTGTGAAGACGGCATTTCGCAGGCGGCAAAGGTACTTGTGACACGAGACGAAGCGCTGCGCCGCGCCGTGGACGAAACGGAACAGGAAATCGACCGCAAGGAGCGCGAGATTGAAGCAATCTGCCTGCGCTTGCTTTTACAGCAGCAGCCTGTTGCAAAAGACCTGCGTCTCATCTCTGCCGCGATGAAGATGATCGCAGATATGGAGCGCATCGGCGACCAGGCTTCGGATATTGCCGAAATGGTCGAGCATATCCGCGCAGAGGTGCTGCCGGGCAGTCTGCACATTGCCGAAATGGCGCGCGCTGCCGTGAAAATGGTGACGAACAGCGTCGATTCGTTTGTGCGCCGTGACATTGATATTGCGCGCGCCGTGGAAAAAGCGGACGACGAAGTGGATGCGCTTTTTAACAAGGTGAAAAGTGAGATCATCGCACTCATCGCCGAAAAGCCCGAGGAGGGCGAGACATGCCTTGACCTGCTGATGGTGGCGAAGTATTTTGAACGCATCGGTGACCACGCGGTCAATATTGCGGAGTGGGTCGTGTTCTCACTCACCGGCGAGCACGATTAAGCGGCAAAGCCGCACAGAAAGGATTTAAGGGTTTATGATCTATCTTGTGGAGGACGACGACAACATCCGCGAGCTTGTACTCTATACACTGCACACCACCGGTTTTGAAGCCGAGGGCTTCCGGAATGCGGCCGATTTCTGGCAGGCGCTTGAAAAAGAGCTGCCGCAGCTCGTGCTGCTCGACATTATGCTGCCGGATGAAGACGGTCTGCATATTTTGAAGCGTCTGCGCGCGGGTGCGGAAACGGCCGACCTGCCCGTGATGATGCTGACGGCGAAAAGCAGCGAATATGACCGTGTGGTTGGGCTGGACAGCGGCGCGGACGATTACATGCCGAAGCCGTTCGGCATGATGGAGCTTGTCTCCCGTGTGCGTGCGCTGCTGCGCAGGGCCGCAAAGCCCGCGGCGGAGGATAAGCTTTTTACGGCGGGCTCGCTTGCAGTGGATGTGAAGCGCCGCGCCGTTACGGTTGATGGTGAACCCGTGATCCTCACGTACAAAGAATTTGAACTGCTGTGCTATCTGCTGGAAAACCGCGGTGTGGTGCTTTCGCGCGATCAGATTCTCACGAAGATCTGGGATTACAATTACAGCGGCGAGACCCGCACGGTGGACGTGCATATCCGCACGCTGCGGCAAAAGCTCGGCGATGCCGGTGCGCTCATTGAGACCGTGCGCGGCGTGGGCTACCGGCTGGCACAGGATTAAAGAGGAGAAAGACGCATGAAGAAAAAGATCATTTTCAGCATGTCGTGCATTGCGCTGCTTTCCATTTTACTTTCTATGGTGCTTTCCGGCGTCGTTTCGTACTACGATTCGCTGGAAATCGTGAAAAAGGCGACCATAGCGGAAAGCCGCTACATTCAAAACGGCATCGCCCTTGGCGGGGACGATTATCTTTCCGACATCCGCTCCGCCGGGTATGATACAGCCGCCGCGCAGTCTGTGCGCGTGACCGTCATCGATACGGACGGCACGGTGCGATTTGACAGTGTTGCAGATGCCGCAAATATGGAAAACCACAACGACCGCCCGGAGGTCATTGCTGCAAGAGAAAACGGTGCGGGGGAATCCGTGCGTGAATCCGATACGCTGAATGTGCAGTCGTATAATTACGCTGTGATGCTCTCGGACGGACGCGTGCTGCGCCTTTCGGTCGGTATGAAGACGGTGTTCGGCTCCATTGAGCGCATGGTGCCGTGGATGCTGCTGTGCTCCGTCATTATTTTGGTGCTGGCCATTTTGCTTTCCACGTACCGCACAAAGCAGATTGTGTCGCCGGTCAACGCCATTGACCTTGACCATCCGATGGAAAACGACGTGTACGGCGAGCTTTCGCCGCTGCTTTTGCGCTTGCAGCGCCAGAACGAGACCATCAAGGAGAAAATGGAAGAGCTGCACCGCAAGCAGACGGAGTTTACCGCCATCACCGAAAACATGCGCGAGGGCTTTATTGTGGTGGATGCAAAGGGCGATGTGCTTTCGTACAACACGAGCGCTGTGCGCCTTTTGGACGTGCACCCGGAGGACGACCGCCCACAGAGCGTGCTGGCGTTTAACCGCAGCCCCGATTTCCGTGATGCAGTGGATTCCGCGCTGACGGGTACGGCGAGCGAGCGCATCACAAAGCTGGCGGGGCGCAGTTACAGCCTCATCGCGAACCCCGTTACGAACGATAACGGCGTGCAGGGCGCGGTGATCGTGCTGCTGGACGTTACCGAAAAGGAAGAGAACGAGCGCCTGCGCCGCGAGTTCACCGCGAACGTTTCGCATGAGCTCAAAACGCCGCTGACTTCTATTTCGGGTTATGCGGAGATTATGAAGGACGGGCTCGTCAAGAGTGCCGATGTGCCGCGCTTTGCGAACAACATTTATACCGAAGCACAGCGGCTTATCACGCTTGTTGAGGATATTTTGAAGCTTTCAAAGCTTGACGAAAATGCGGTAGAGCTTGGCCGCGCCGATACAGACCTTTACGCCGTTGCACAGGAGGTGGCCTGCCGTCTGAAAATCCCGGCGCAGCAGAACAGTATTGTCATCTCGGTGCAGGGCAGCTCGGCGTTCGTCACCGGCGTGCCGTACATTTTAGACGAGATGCTGTATAACCTTGCGGATAACGCTGTAAAGTACAACCGTCCCGGCGGCCGCGTGGTGATCTCCACCGGCACGGAAGGCGGCCACGCATATATGCAGGTCAGCGATACGGGCATTGGCATTCCGGCGGCCGACCGCGAGCGCGTGTTCGAGCGCTTCTACCGTGTGGATAAGAGCCGCTCCAAGCAGATTGGCGGCACGGGACTTGGGCTTTCCATTGTAAAGCACGGCGCCATGTTCCACCATGCGCGCGTGTCGCTTGAAAGCGAGCCGAACAAGGGCACCACGGTGCGCGTCACGTTCTAAAATAACGATTAAATGCGGTACGGAAGCGCGCTTCTGCGCCGCATTTATATTTTTGACATTTTGCGCGGTTGTGCTATAATACGAGCAGAGCAGCAAAACCGAAATTCGGGAGGACAGTATGGTTGAATTTTTGAAGGAGGCGGCACGTGTGGTGCCGTCTAAACGACAGCTTGATTGGTTTGAGATGGAACGCTATGCGTTTGTGCATTACGGTGTGAACACCTACACGGACCGCGAATGGGGCGAGGGCACAGAGGACGAGAAGATTTTTAACCCCACCGCGCTCGATTGCGACCAGTGGGTGGAAGCGGTGAAGTCTGCGGGCCTCAAGGGACTCATCCTCACGGCGAAGCACCACGACGGCTTCTGCCTGTGGCCGAGCAAATACACGGAGCACAGCGTGAAAAACAGCCCTTATAAGGGGGACGTCGTGCGTGAAGCCGCAGAAGCCTGCAAGCGCGGCGGCATCAAGTTCGGTTTTTATCTTTCTCCGTGGGACCGCAACTCAAAATATTACGGCACGCCGGAATATAACGATTACTTCTGCAATCAGCTGACGGAACTTTTGACCGGCTACGGCGATATTTTCTGCGTGTGGTTCGATAACGCCTGCGGCGAGGGCGAAAACGGCAAAAATCAGGAATATGATTTCCCGCGTTACTTTGAGCTCATCCGCAAGTATCAGCCGAACGCCGTTATTTTCAATGATTTCGGTCCGGATACCCGGTGGTGCGGCAACGAGGCCGGAGAGGCGCGCCATGCCGAATGGGCCGTTGTGCCGAGCGAGCTGTGCTTTTACAGCGAGGTGCAGACCGGCGCGGGTCCGATGGCAGAAGACGGCTCTTTGAGCTACATGTACAACACGAACCGCGAGATTGGCACCATGCCGAACATCCTCTACTCGAAGGGGCTTGTTTTCGCACCGGCGGAGATCGACATATCCATTCGTCCGGGCTGGTTCTGGCACGAAAACGAGGAACCGCATTCGCTTGAGAGGCTGTACAACACCTACCTGCGTTCCTGCGGCGCAAACGCCTGCCTGAACCTTAACGTACCGCCGACGCGCGAGGGCAAGTTCGATGAACGCGACGTGAAGCGCTTGAAGGAGTTCGGCGACCTCATCCGCGAGACGACCGAAAACCGCATTCCGTGCACGGTGGAGCGCATCGGCGGCACGCCCACGCAGCCCGTGTATGAGCTGAAGACCGAGGGGCCGGTGGAGATCGGCTGCGTTGTGCTGCGCGAGGATCTCACGCACGGTCAGCGCGTGGAGGGCTTCCGCATTCTCGGCATCGACGAAGAAAACAAGGCGGATTACGCGTTATTCGAGGGCACGTGCATCGGCAATAAGCACATCTGCGAGCTGGAAGATCCGTTTGCCGTGCAGAACCCGCTGACGGGCCACACGAACAAAAAGCTTTCCGGCGTGCGCGTACAGATCACCGCTGCGCGCGACGAGGTCTTTATGCGCGAAATTTACATCACGAAAGGGAAAAGCATATGCGAGCAGAAATAAAGCTGACGGACGTGAAGGACATTCGCGATTTGCACGAGTATATCAATGCGGAGCTGCGTCTGCGCCGCGTTGCACCGACATTGGAAGCTTTGCAGGCGGCACTGGAAATGCCGAAAACGGAAGCGGAAATTGAGTTTACGGACTACGGCAAAATTTCCGGTGCACTTTTAGATTATGTAAACAAAATGATTGAGATGATCGTGATTGTCGGAGAGAAGAACCCGAACGTACAGGTCATGATCACAATGTGAAAACAGAATACCGATAAAGCTCAGAGCTGTGCGGAAAACGGAAAAATCGCACCCCGTTTTCCTGCATGGCTCTTCTTTTTTTGACAAAAAGACGCATAAATATATTTATTTTTACTAATTATAATTGAATTTTACAAAATATATTTGGTTGACAATACCAAAAATTCTGTTATGATTATAACCGAAGCCACGAAGCAGAAAGGCAGGGATAAGCATGGAGCGGGCGGAAAAAGCGAAAAGCCCGGAAATGGAAACGGCAGGGCTGCCGCCGAATGATATGAAAAGATTTTATGTAAACGGCAGGCACCTGCTGCGGGAGATCGCCGGGCTGTATGTGCTGATCCCTGCCGGGGAGACGGACGCGCCACAGAACCGCATCACCGCGCTGAACGAAACGGGACGGTTTTTGTGGATGCAGTTTCAGCACCCGTGCACGGTGGCAGAAGCCGCGGCTGCGGCAGAGGCGCAGTACACCGGGCAGCCGGCAGAAATGCTGCGCGGCATAGAAAACTTTGTACGGGCGGCGCTGCGCGCAGGGCTGCTGCGCGAGGCTTCCGCTGCGGAAAAAACGGAAGGAAAGGCGGTATAAAATGAAAAAAGCATGGAGCGCTCCAATGCTGCAAACGGAGGTGTTTGAGGCAAACGAGTACATCGCCGCGTGCTACACGGGCGTGTGCGATATTTCGGGAGAGGTGTTTTTGGACTCGAACGGCAACGGTGTGTATGACCGCGGCATTGACAGCAGAAAGTACTATAACGAGGCGTGCGGACAGCAGTATTCCATCACCGGGCAGGATTCCGTGATGCCGGCGAAGAACGCATTCGTCGTGGACTGGTTCGGAAATGCGACACCTGTATGGAACTTTGACGATTACCATGTCACCACAACGCTGACGCAGAATGAGCGGCCGAACCACTCGTGATGCATCCGGAGAAAGACACTGCGGAAGCGTTTTTACTGCGCCGCGCCGCCAAAACGGGCGTGCCCATCACCGGCAGTTTTGAGCTGACCCCACTTTGTAACTTAAACTGCAAAATGTGTTATGTTCGCATGAACAGGACAGAGCAGGAGAAAATCAGCCGCCTGCAAACGGCGGAGGAGTGGACAGCGCTTGCGGAAAAGCTACGCGACGCAGGCACGCTGTTTTTGCTGCTCACGGGCGGCGAGCCGCTTTTGTACCCCGCGTTTCGCGCGGTGTATCTCGCGGTGCGAAAGCGCGGTATGATCGTCACGGTGAACACGAACGGCACGCTTTTGAATGAAGACTGGGCGGCGTTTTTTGCGAAAAATCCGCCGCGCCGCGTGAACGTTACGCTGTACGGCGCAAGCGGAGAGACCTACAAATCGCTGTGCGGTGACGAGACCGGGTACGCAAAAGCAATGCGCGGCATTCAGCTTTTGCAGGCGCACGGCGTGCCGGTGAAGGTCGGTGTCAGCGTGGTCAGGCAAAACCGGCATGACCTTGAAACGTTATTGCAAATCACAAAGGAGCGAAATTTAGAGTTGGAGCCGGACACCTATATGCTGTCCACAGAAAGCGGACAGCATGAAGCGCGGCTCTCGCCGGAGGAAGCCGCGGCCGCAAGCCTTGCCGCAACGAGAATAAAGCTTGGCACAGTCGGTTTTCACGAATATGCGCAACGCACGGTACAGGCGCTGGAAAGCGCTGTTCCGGAAACGGAAGCCGGCATGCGCTGCCTTGCAGGGCGGTGTTCGTTTGCCGTCGGCTGGCGCGGCGATTTGCGCCCGTGCGTGATGCTCGGGGCGCTTTCCGTGCCGATCGAACACAACGACGTGCAGGCCGCTTGGCGTGCGGTGCGGGAGAAATCTGCGGCGCTTAAACAGAATGAAGCGTGCGTCGTGTGCAAGCTGCGTCCGCTGTGCCGCGCGTGTCCGGCATCGTCTTTGCGCGAGGGCGGCGCGTTCGGCACGGTGCCGTCTTATGTATGCGCCTACACAAAAGCGCTCTACCGCCTGCTGTGCGCGGAAAGCACAGCGCCCGAAATTTTGAAGAAAGGAGAGACTGTACCCCATGCACAGGCTCTTTAAGTTGGGCGGTTTCTGCTTTGCGGCAGATCACCCCGATACACTCGTTTTTCCACCGAATTTTCTGCGTTTTGAAACGAAAGACGTGCAGCCTGCGTATTTCTACACGCTGCGCTTTGTAAAGAGCATCCCGAACCCCGTCGGCGTGTGCACGGCCGTGCGGGAAGACCTCATCGTGTATCGCGACGGCGAAAAGGAATCGCGGCTTTTGGGTATACAGGGCATGCTTGGCTTTTACGCATTGTATCGCGAGCTGGATGACACGCACGCCGAGGTGATGATCGCCGAAGACTGCCGCGGCTGCCTTGTGTTTGACCCGGTATTCGCGTCGCTTTTCGCGCTTGAGCGCCGCATGCTGCAAAAGGACAGCTTTATTCTGCACAGCGCCTACATACGCCACCGCGGACGGGCTATTTTGTTTTCGGCACCGTCCGGCACGGGGAAGAGCACGCAGGCCTCGCTCTGGGCGCAATACGCCGGGGCGGAGATCATCAACGGCGACCGCGCTTTATTGCAGAAGGTGCAGGATTGCTGGATGGCGCGCGGTTGGCCGGTCTGCGGCACGTCGGGCATCTGCCAAAATGCGGATGCGCGGTTGAGCGCCGTCGTTTTGCTGCGGCAGGCGAAAAAGAACGCCGTGCGCAGGCTCTCGCGCGGGGAGGCATTTTTGCGGCTTTACGGACAGGTGACGGTGAACCGCTGGGATCAGGCGGAATCTGCGCGTGTGCTCGATGCCGTGGAAGCACTGCTGCGCCGCGTACCGGCGTTTTTGCTGGATTGTACCATATCGGAAGAAGCGGTCGACTGCCTGTATGAGGCGCTGTACCCCGCGACCGTGGCGGAGACCGTCCGCCTGCGCGCATGCTTATAGATGCTGCGGGGCTGCGCGCGTACATCGGCGCGATCCTTTCCGAAACGGAAGCGGGCGGCGTGATGGAAATGCCGGTGTTCGGCAGCAGTATGGCGCCGTTTCTCATCCACGGGCGGGACGCCGTGCGGCTTGTAAAATGCACGCACCCGCCAAAGCGCGGGGAGATCGTGCTGTTTCGGCGGTTAGACGGGCAGTATGTTCTGCACCGCGTTTGGCGCGTGACGAAAAGCGGGTGGTATCTCCTTGGCGACAGCCAGACCGACCCCGAGGGCCCCGTGCACGGCGAGCAAATTTGCTGCCTTGTCCTTGCCGTGCGCCGCAAGGGTAAGTGGTACGGCCGAAACAGTGCGCTGTGGCGGTTTTTCAAAACCGTATGGCTCGTTTTAACACCGGTAAGGCCGCTTTTTATCGCGATGCTTGCGCGCCGCCATGCCCGAAAAGAAAAGGTGCCAAATGGAGCGTAAAGAAAACAAAGTGCGCTTTTGCGCGCTCAGTGAGGTTTTGGCGGACTGGAAATGGCTGCTCACGTACAGCCGCCGCTGCAAGAAAATGATCGCGCTGTATATCGCGCTCGGCGTGCTCGGTACCACGGTCGGCCTATTCGGCAGCGTGGCGGGCAAGTACCTCATCGACATCGTCACGGGGTACGATACTGCCCGTCTGCCGCTTTTGGTTTTCGCGGCTATTGGCAGCACGGCGGTTTCCATCGCGTTCGACTGCGTGGTGAGCCGCGTGCTGAAAAAGCTGGAGATTGACCTCAATAACAACGTGCGCGCCGATGTGTTCGACCGCATTTTAGACGCGGACTGGCAGGCGCTGCACGCGTTTTCCTGCGGCGACATTTTAAACCGCTTTGAAACGGATACGGGTGCTGTAGGCGGCGGGGCAGTGAGCTGGCTGCCGCAAATTTTAGTGACGGCTTACAGGCTGTGCGCGGTGTTTTTCCTCATCTGGATTTACAGCCCCGTGATGGCGCTCATCGCGCTCGGCGGCGCGCCGGTGGTGTTGCTGCTGTCTGCCGCCGTGCTCAAAAAGCGGCGGGCATTTGAAAATAAGCTGCGCCGCCTCGGCAGCGAAATGACCGCGTTTGAAGCGGAGACATTTTACACGGTCGACACGGTGAAATCGCTCGGCACAATGCAAAGCCAAAGCCGAAAGCTAAAGGAAAAACAGGAAGCGCTGCGCACATGCAGTTTGCAATACAACATATTTTCCGTGCGCGTGAATGCGCTTTTGCGGGTTGCGGGGGCGTTCACGCAGTTTATCGCCATGGGCTACGGGCTGTATTTATTGTGGACGCATGCCATTACATTCGGCACGCTGACACTTTTTTTGCAGCAGCGCAGCAGCCTGACAAGTGCGTTTGAAAGTGCCGCAGGGCTTATCCCGAAGTTTTTGAGCACGGCGATCTCTGCACACCGTGTGCGTGAGCTTTGCGAGCTGCCGAAGGAGCGCCACAGTAAAACGGCGCTGCCGCAGGGCGCACTGATGGTAGAACTCAAAAATGTGACAGCCGCATACCGAAACGGCGAAGCGGTGCTGAAAAACGTATCGTTTGCGGCAGGGCCGGGGGAGATTGCCGTGCTTGTTGGCACATCCGGCGCGGGGAAAACGACGCTGGTGCGTGTTTTGCTCGGACTCGTTTACCCGGAAAGCGGACGTGCTGTGCTGCGCGGGAAGAATGGATGCGAAATCGTCATCAGCGCGGAGACGCGCTGTGCGTTTTCGTATGTACCGCAGGGCAGCACGCTGTTTTCCGGCACGATTGCGGAGAATCTGCGCATGGCAAAAGAGAACGCCACGGAGGAGGAAATGACAGCGGCGCTCAAAACCGCCTGCGCATGGGCGTTTGTGTCATCGCTGCCAAACGGCGTGAACACGAAGATCGCGGAGCACGGCGGCGGGCTTTCCGAGGGACAGGCGCAGCGCATCGCCATCGCCCGCGCGGTGCTGCGCGGCGCGCCGATCCTGCTCCTTGACGAAGCGACCTCGGCGCTTGATGAAAAGACCGAAGCGCAGGTTCTGAAAAATCTTTTAACCGCGCTACCGGACACCGCGTGCATTTTGACGACGCACCGCCCGGGCGCGCTGAAATACTGCACGCGCCTGTACAAAGCGGAAAACGGCGCGCTGACATGCATAGAAGTGAACAAACCCGCCTGAAAGACGTTTTAAATGCGTTTTTCGGCGGGCTTTGTTTATGACTTTGGGCGGGATTTTGCCGAACGCGCAGTCTTTTTTGCGCGTGGGTGAAAATGCTTGGGCATTTTGAACATTGTCGTTTTGGTTGTAATTCCTTATAATAATGTGCGTATTTTGAAAAGAGAAGGGGAAACGGACATGAATAAGGACTTAACGACCGGCAAGCCGGCGGGTGTTTTGCTGCGGTTCACGCTGCCGATGCTTTTGAGTGTGGCGTTCCAGCAGCTTTACAATATCGCGGACAGCGTCATCGCGGGCAAATTTGCGGGTGAAGACGCGTTGGCGGCGGTGGGCGCTTCGTACCCCGTGACGATGATCTTCATGGCGGTCGCGTTCGGCATGAACATCGGTATTTCGGTCGTCATCTCGCAGCTTTTCGGCGCGAAGGATTTTAAAGAAATGAAAACGGCGGCGTATACGGGCTTTATTTCTGTTGCAGTGCTTGGCGTGGTGCTCACGGTCGTCGGCACGGTGCTGTGCGAGCCAATCTTACGCATGCTCGGTACGCCGGAGAACATCATGGAAGATACGGCGCTGTACCTTGCTATTTACATTTGGGGGCTTTTGTTCCTTTTTATCTACAACATTTCTTCCGGCGTGTTCACGTCGCTCGGCGACAGCAAAACGCCGCTGTGGTTTTTGATCGCGTCGTCCGTCGGCAATATCGTGCTCGACGCCGTGTTCGTCATCATATTCCACTGGGGCGTCGGCGGTGTTGCGTGGGCGACGTTCCTCGCGCAGGGCGTGGCTTCCGCGTGTGCGTTCTGGGCGGTCTTGCGCCGCTTAAAGTCTATCGAGACAAAAGAAAAGCCTGCGCTGTTTTCCGGTGCGATGCTGCGCCGTATTTCGATCGTAGCCATTCCGAGCATTTTGCAGCAAAGCTTCGTTTCGGTCGGCAATTTGTGCATTCAGGGACTTGTCAACGGTTTCGGTTCCTCTGCCATCGCGGGCTATTCCGCAGGCGTAAAGCTCAACACGTTCGCCATCACGTCGCTGACGGCGCTCAGCAACTCGGTTTCGAGCTTTACGGGGCAGAACATCGGCGCGGGCAAAATGGAACGCGTGCGCAGCGGCTTCAAAGCAGGGCTTGTGATGTCGCTTGCCGTGGCGCTCGTCTTTATGGGCGCGTATGTGTTCCGCGGCGAAAACCTCCTGCTGCTCTTTATGAACAGCACCTCGGCGGAGGCCATCGAGATCGGCAAAAAATTTCTGCTTATTGTCTCGCTGTGCTACCTGTTCCTCGCATTAAAGCTTGCCGCGGACGGCGTGCTGCGCGGTGCGGGCGCAATGGTATATTTTATGATTACCACGTTCTTAGACCTCATTCTGCGCGTTGTTCTGGCGTTTATTCTGGTGCACCCGTTCGGCATCACGGGCATCTGGCTTTCGTGGCCGTTCGGCTGGGTGATTTCCAGCACATTGTCGCTCGCGTTTTACCTTTTGGGCGTGTGGAATCCGCTGAAAAAGAAAGCATAAACGGCAAAAAGCCTTACACCAAGCTCAAAAAAGAGCAAGGCGTAAGGCTTTTGCTATTTCATTGCATTTCGGCTCGCTTATGCGTGACCCGTCACGCGCAGATAGTCCGCATAGTTGCCGTCAAAAACGTTGATCTTCCGGTTTTCGAGCACGGCGATCTTCGCCCGCAAGCAGCTTTAAAATCGTCGATTTACTTCACCAGTATAGCGCACAAAAACGGACTTTTCAAGAAGAATTTATGCGCCACGGCGGAAAGCGGAGTTTAAGTTGATTTTTGGCGGCAAATCCGCTATAATAGTATAAGATAACAGGAACCTTAGGCGTGCTTTGTGTGGGACGCCGAAAACAAGGGAGCAAAAGCCGCTAAAACAGCATGAAAAGGCTTTTGCAGCCGTCTTAACTTTAGGGAGGAAGATCACGATGCCGGAAGTTTACACCATACCGCTTTCCAAGATCATTCACGAGTTACAGCTTGAGACCGCTTTTCTGCCGAAGAGCGCCGATGATATTTTGATTCAATCGAGAGACGTTGTTCGCCCCGGCATGGAGCTGAACGGTTACCACGAATATTTTGACCCGAATCGCATCGCCGTTTTAGGCCGTGCGGAAATGTACATGCTGGAGAGCTTAAAGCCGTCGCGCCGCGCCATGGCGCTCGATAGCTACCTGTCCCTGAAGCCGCCGGCAGTGATTGTTGCCCGCGGTATTGACCCCGGCAAGGACTTCATGGAGATTGCCGAAACGTACCACGTGCCGGTGCTGCGCACGACGGAGTCGACCTCAAATGTTGTCGCGTCGCTCGTTGCATATTTGAACGTCGAGCTTGCGCCGCGCATCACACGCCACGGCGTTTTGGTGGAGGTTTACGGCGAAGGTATTCTGCTTGTCGGCGACAGCGGCGTCGGCAAGAGCGAGACGGCCATCGAGCTCATCAAGCGCGGCCACCGTCTCATCGCGGACGATGCGGTGGAAATTCGCCGCGTATCCAGCAAATCGCTCGTCGGTCAGTCCCCGGAGAACATCCGCCACTTCATCGAGCTGCGCGGCATCGGCATCATCAATGCCCGTCGCATTTTCGGTATGGGCGCCGTTAAGCTGCAGGAGAAAATCGACATGTGCATCAACCTGGAGATCTGGGACGCGACGAAGGTCTACGACCGCATGGGCATGGACAGCGAATACACGGAGATTCTCGGCATCAAGGTGCCGGTGATGACGATCCCGGTAAAGCCCGGCCGTAACCTTGCCATCATCATTGAAGTTGCGGCGATGAACAACCGCCAGAAAAAAATGGGCTACAACGCCGCCTACGAGCTGCTCTCCGCGCTCGGCATGGATGCTTCCATGATGCCGCACGAGGAGATTAAGAGAGATTTGGATATTTAACAGCATGATTTTAGTATAAAACAAGATGTTTTGGCATCTTGTTCAGGAACCCCCTTTGATAGGGTTTTCTGCGGTCGGACAATTCACCGGATTGTCCGACCTACCTTCCTGATCTTTTGGTAGGCAAAAGGGTTTCGCTTTCTGCGGAAAGCGGCTTAGGGCGCTGCCCTAAGAACCTGTAAACTTCCTGAAGAAAGTTTCATCAAAGACTTTTAACCGCGTTTAAGGTTAGCTGAAAGTGAGAAAATATCATCATGTATAACATCATTGCAGATTTGCATACACATTCGCTGGCGTCTACGCATGCGTACAGCACCATTCGCGAAATGGTCGATTCCGCTGCGGAAAAGGGCCTCAAAGCCATTGCCATCACCGACCACGCCCGCACCATGCCCGGTGCGCCCGGCCCGTGGTTCTTTAATTCCATGCATGAACTGCCGCTTTTATACCGCGGCGTTCTGCTCATTGCGGGCATGGAGGCGAATGTCATTGATTTGAACGGCACGCTCGACATCAATGAGACCGAACGCCGCGACGTCAACTGGCTTGTGGCGTCCATTCACAACCTCGGACTGCCGGGGCTTGAGAATCCCACGGTCGAAAAATGCACGCAGCTTTGGCTCAACATTGCACACGATCCGAAGGTGAATGTCATCGGCCACAGCGGCAGTCCGGAGTTCCGCTACGATTATGAAACGGTCATTCCGGAGTTCGGTCGAAACCACAAGCTTGTGGAGATTAACGCGCATTCCTTTGAGGTGCGCAAGGCGAATATCCCGAACTGCCGCGAGATTGCGCTGTGCTGCAAAAAGCACCGTGTGCCGATTATCGTCAGCTCGGACGCGCATTTTGAGACACAGGTGAAGGATCACACTGCGGCGCTCGAGATGCTGCGCGAGATTGCGTTTCCGGAGGAGCTGATTCTCAACGCGAACACGAACCGCCTCATCGAGTATCTGCGCGCGCACACGAACATCCTTGAAAACCGCAAGGATGCCGATGCTATTTTAAGGAGCTTTGAGAATGTCTGATTACCGTAAATTTGACGCCGCACTACAAAGTGCCGGCGTATGCTATAAGACCGATGAGCCCATGTCCGCCCATACGTCGTTTAAGATCGGCGGCCCGGCGGATCGGTTTGTCGAAGTGAAGACCGTCTCTGAATTGCAGACGGTTTTAAATGCTGTAAGCGACGGGAATGTCCCGTATTTCATCCTCGGCAATGGTTCCAATCTGCTTGTGCCGGACGAGGGCTTGCGCGGCGCGGTGCTGACGCTGCAGGGCGATTTTAAAAAAGTGCAGAGCCTTGCGAACGGTCATGTTTTGTGCGGCGCGGGTGCATCGCTTGCGACGGTATGCAGCTTTGCACGTGGGCAGGGGCTCACGGGCCTTGAATTTGCGTGGGGCATTCCGGGGCAGCTCGGCGGCGCAGTGTACATGAACGCCGGCGCCTACGGCGGCGAGATGAAGCAGGTCGTCGAACGCGTCCATTTCCTTGAAGCGGACGGCACGCCCGGCGTAATGAGCGGGGGAGACCTCGCGTTCGGCTACCGCAAAAGCGCCTTTATGGGCATGAAGCGCATCATCACAAGCGCGGAGCTGCGCCTTGAAAGCGGTGCGGAAGCGGAGATTACCGCGAAAATGGAAGATTTCATGCGCCGTCGCCGCGAAAAGCAGCCGCTCGAGCTGCCGAGCGCGGGCAGCGTATTCAAGCGCCCGGAGGGCTATTTTGCCGGTACGCTCATTGAACAGTGCGGCCTGAAGGGCTTTGCCGTGGGCGGCGCGTGCGTCAGCGAAAAGCATGCAGGCTTCATTGTGAACAAAGGCGGTGCGACGTGTGCCGATGTGGAAGCGCTCATCCGCGCCATTCAGGATACGGTATTTCAGGCGACCGGCGTGGAGCTGGAGCCGGAAATTCGCCGCATTTCGCTCAGCGAGTAAAATTTGTGGGATTTACGGTGGCATTTGGCTGCCGAAAAGGTGGTTTTTAAAATGGAATTTGTGATCTTGACCGGCTTATCCGGCGCGGGCAAAACGCGCGCCATGCACGCCATGGAGGATATCGGCTTTTATTGTGTCGATAATCTGCCCCCGGCGCTCATTCCGGTCTTTTACGATCTTTGCGATAAATCCGAGGGTATTCAGCGCCGCGTGGCGGTCGTCACGGATACCCGCGGCGGCGAGCTTTTTAAGTCGTTTTTCAGCGCGCTCGAAACACTGAAGGCGCAGAACGAGCCGTATAAAATTTTGTTTATGGATGCGTCCGAGCCCGTGCTTGTCAACCGCTTTCAGGAGACGCGCCGCAAGCACCCGCTTTCCGAAGCGATGCAGGGCTCTTTGGAGCAGGCCGTGCGCCTGGAGCGCGAGATGCTGCGCCCGGTCAAAGAGGTCTCCGATTACGTCATCGATACGTCGAACATTCCGGCGGCGGGGCTGAAAGCGCGCATTTCCGACCTGTTTTTGCAGAACGACAACGACGCCATTACGGTGCATTGCATCAGCTTCGGCTTTAAATACGGTCTGCCGCTCGAATCCGATCTTGTGTTTGACGTGCGCTGCCTGCCGAACCCGTTCTACGTGGAGGAGCTGCGTGAACATACCGGCCTTGAAGCGCCCGTGCGCGACTACGTGATGAACTGCAAGGAAACCGAGGGCTTTAAAACCCGCTTTACGGACATGATCGATTACATGCTGCCGCTCTACATTCAGGAGGGCAAAAGCCAGCTCGTCATCGCGGTCGGATGCACCGGCGGGCATCACCGCTCCGTGGCGCTTGCGCAGTATATGCACGATCACCTTGCCGCAAACGGCGTTCACGCCACGGTCTCGCACCGGGATATCACGAAACAATAAAGCGGGAGGGAGCCGTTTTCATGTCATTTGCTGCGGATTGCAAGCAAGAGCTGTGTATGATTGAAAATAAGCGCGCGTGCTGTTTGAAAGCGGAATGCTACGGCCTTCTGCTTTTTTCAAAGTGTTTTTCCGCGCGGGAATCGCAGATGGTATGCGAAAATGCCGCCGTTGCACGCCGTGTGGCGGAGGCCGCCGCCGTTTCGGCCGGTGTATACGCCGAGGTGCGCTCGCAGTTAAGGCGCAAGAATATCGGCGCGTATGCCATCACCATTCCGGGTGAAGCCGCACGCATTCAGATGATCCGTTCGTTCGGGCACGATGAGAATGACGTGAATCTGCATATTCACGAGGAAAATTTGCAAAAGGACTGCTGCATTTCGGCGTTTTTGCGCGGTGTGTTCCTCATCTGCGGCACGGTCACAGACCCGCAGAAGGAGTATCACCTTGAGTTTTCCACGCCGTACCTGCACCTTGCGGAAGACCTTGTGGCTGTTCTGCACCGCGTGAAGGCCGCACAGCTTTCGCCGTCCATTGCACGCAGAAAAAACAGCTACATTGTCTACATAAAGGAAAGCGCCGCCATTGAGGACTTCCTCACGCTGACGGGTGCGGTAAACTCCGCCATGAACCTGATGCAGATCAAAATGTACAAGGAGACCTACAACAATTTAAACCGTGTCTCGAACTGCGAGACCGCGAATCTTGATAAAACGTACTCTGCTGCAACAAAGCAGATTGCCGCCATTGCGCTCATCAGCGACAAGGTGGGGCTGGACGAGTTGCCCGCCGACCTGCGCGAGGCCGCCGTTTTGCGGCTGGAAAACCCCGAAATGTCGCTGCGCGAAATGGGGGAGCGGCTTTCCATCAGCCGTTCCGGTGTGAATCACCGCCTGCGCCGCATTTTGGAGTTTGCGGAACAGCTCGGCTCGCCGGAGGAATCCCTTGCGGAGCAGAGCGTTTTTGAAGTGGAGGAAAAGCTGCATGCTGAAAATGCAAAGACCGAAGAGCTTTAAAGACTTTGTGTTGGGCATTTTGATTGTTGCGGTGCTCGGTGTGGGCGCGTATTTCATCGCCGATGCGCTGAAAGCCGAGCTTGTGCCCGGCGATATCGTGGTGCGCTCCGGCAATGAAGAGATTACCGCGCTGCAGAACGTGACCGGCGAGCAAAGGAAGAACGGTTCAAAAGCGTGCGGAGGGCATTTTGAAATTGAAGAGGTTGCCGATGAATTCCCGGTCATTCGCATGGATAAAGGCATCGTGCTTGAAGCCTCGCAGGATCCCTACGGCGCGATGTATTACACGGTTTATAACGAGGATTTCTCCGAGCTTTACTACCGCAGCGAGCGGTTTGCGTACCCTGAAAACGACGGCACATACTACGTTGTGATCGATACCGCGTGGGGGGATAAAAACCACTATTTTTCCACCGAGCACGGATTTACCCTTGTGATTGAAAACGGCAATTAGAGGTTTATGTAAATTCGATTATGTAAACTTAAATGGAAAAGGAGGGCGAAAATGGCGTTTACACATTTGCATGTGCACACCGAATACAGCCTTTTGGACGGCGCTTGCCGCATTGAAAAGCTGCTCGATAAAGCGCAGGAGATGGGGCAGAAAAGCGTTGCCATTACCGATCACGGCGTGATGTACGGCGTGATCGACTTTTATAAGGCAGCGAAAAAGCGCGGCATCAAGCCGATCATCGGCTGCGAGATCTACGTTGCAAAGCGCAGCCGGTTCGATAAAATTCACGGCATCGATAATGAAAACCGGCATCTTGTGCTGCTGTGCAAAAACGAAACGGGCTACCGCAACCTTGTCGCCATTGTCTCTAAAGCGTGGACAGAGGGCTTTTACAGCAAGCCCCGTGCCGATATGGAGCTGCTGCGTGAACACAGCGAGGGGCTCATCGCGCTTTCCGCCTGCCTTGCGGGTGAGATCCCGCGCGCGCTTTCCGTCGGCGACTATGACGAAGCCAAAGCCGCTGCCCTGCGCTACCGTGAGATTTTCGGCGAGGACAATTTTTACCTCGAATTACAAGACCACGGCCTGCGCGAACAGGCACATATCAACCCGCAAATAATCCGATTGTCAAAAGATACGGGCATTCCGCTCGTCGTGACGAACGACTGCCACTATATCGAAAAAGAAGACACCAAAATGCACCACATCCTCGTCTGCATCCAGACGAACCGCACGGTGGAGGATGAGGATACGCTGGAATTCGGCTCCGATGAATTCTATTTTAAAAGCGAAGACGAAATGCGTGCACTGTTCCCGGATTGTCCCGAGGCAACGGACAACACGCAGAAAATCGCCGACCGCTGCAATGTGGAATTTGAGTTCGGCAAAACGAAGCTGCCGCGCTTTGATACGCCGGACGGCAGCGACAACCGCGAATATTTCCGCCGCATGTGTTACGCGGGTCTGCATAAATACTACGGCGAAAACCCGAAAAAAGAAATCGCAGACCGCCTTGAATATGAAATTTCGACGATCAATACGATGGGTTATGTAAACTACTACCTCATCGTGTACGATTTCATCCGTCAGGCGAAAAGCATGGGTATCCCGGTCGGCCCGGGCAGAGGCTCCGGCGTGGGCAGCCTCGCCGCATACTGCATCGGCATCACGGGCGTTGACCCGCTGCGGTATGACCTGCTGTTCGAGCGCTTTTTGAATCCGGAGCGCGTCAGTATGCCGGACTTCGACGTCGATTTCAGCGACGAGCGCCGACAGGAGATCATTGAGTATGTCACGGAAAAATACGGCGCCGACCATGTGGCGCAGATCGTCACGTTCGGCACCATGGCGGCGCGCCTTGCGATACGCGACGTTGGTCGCGCCATGGCGATTCCGTACACGACGTGCGATACCGTCGCAAAGCTTGTGCCGATGGAGCTCGACATCACGATTGATGCCGCGCTGGAACGCGTCTCCGAGCTGCGCGATTTATATGAAAGCGACAAACAGGTGCACGAGCTCCTCGACATGGCACGCAAAATTGAGGGCATGCCGCGCCACACGTCCACGCACGCCGCCGGTGTTGTCATCACAGATCGCCCGGTCGTCGATTACGTGCCGCTGAGCATGAACGACGATTCGCCTGTCACGCAGTACACGATGACGGCCATCGAGCAGCTCGGTCTGCTCAAGATGGACTTTCTCGGCCTGCGCAACCTCTCGGTTATCGACCACGCCGAGCAGATGATTGCGAAACACACGCCGGGCTTTAAGGTGGAAAACGCGCCGGATAACGACCCGGACGTGTTTAAAATGATCGCGAGCGGTGCAACAGAGGGCGTGTTCCAATTTGAATCCGCCGGTATGCGCCGTGTCATCATGCAATCCGACCCCAAAAGCATTGAAGATCTCATCGCCGTTATCTCTTTGTATCGCCCCGGCCCGATGAAGTTCATCCCCATGTACGTCGAAAATCGCAAGCACCCGGATAGAATCACGTACCGCCACCCGCGCCTTTCCAAAATACTGGATGTCACCTACGGGTGCATCATTTATCAGGAGCAGGTCATGCGCATTTTCCGCGAGCTTGCGGGGTATTCGCTCGGCCGCGCGGACATTGTGCGCCGCGCCATGAGCAAGAAAAAGCACGATGTCATGGAGCAGGAGCGCGAGTATTTCATTCACGGCTTAAAGCGTGAGGACGGCACCGTGGAGATTGAAGGCTGCATCGCCCGCGGCGTGGACGAGCAGACCGCCGAGACAATCTACGATGAGATGAAAAGCTTCGCGTCCTACGCGTTCAATAAGTCCCATGCCGCCGCGTATGCCGTTGTGGCGTATCGCACGGCATACCTCAAATATCACTATCCGAAAGAATACATGGCCGCGTTGCTCACAAGTGTGCTCGCATCCGCAGGCAAGATTGCGGCGTATATGGAAGAATGCAGCAGGCTGAATATTGCCGTGCTGCCGCCGCACGTGAACGAGAGCGAGCAGGGCTTTTCCGTTTTTGAAAACAGCATTCGTTTCGGTTTGCTCGCCATCCGCAACCTCGGACGCGGCCTGATACAGCGCATTTTGTCCGAGCGTACGATGAACGGCCCGTTCACGACCTTCTACGATTTCTGCAAGCGCATGCAGGGCAGAGACCTGAACCGCCGCGCCGTGGAAAGTCTTATCCGCTGCGGTGCGTTCGACGGTCTCGGCAACAACCGCCGCGAAATGCTGATGGCGGTCGGCCCGCTGCTCGATCAGCTGGAGGACGACAAACGCCGCAACATAGAGGGACAGATCGGCCTGTTTGACTTCGGCGGGGAGGAGAAAACGGAATCTTTCGAGATGCCGAAAGCCGAGGAGTTCCCCAAAACCGAACTGCTTTCTATGGAAAAGGAAGTCACCGGCATGTACCTTTCCGGGCACCCCATGTCGCCGTATGCGGAGGTCTATAACGCCGGCATCGCCGCGCGCTTTGATGAGATTGCCCGCAGCGCCGCCGGGGAATCCGACCAATATAAAGACGAGCAGTATGTGGACGTTCTGGCCGTTGTGGAAAGCGTGAAAAAGAAGGTGACGCGCTCCGGCTCTGCCATGGCGTTCGTCACGCTGGAAGACATGTATGGCTCTATGGAGGCGCTTGTTTTCCCGAAGGTTTTGGAAAAATACGGCGACCTTTTTGCGCCGGGCGGCTCTGTTTGGGCGCACGGACGCATCAGCTTTACGGAAGAAAAAGACCCGAAGTTCATCTGTGAATATGCCTCGGCACCGTTTTCGCCGGAAGAAATGATGATCCGCAGAAGGCCTGCGCCGGAGGAAAAGAAAAGGGCCTCGCAAAAGCCTGCCGCTGTGCCGGAAAGCGTCACGCCGCCGCGCGGGGAAGAGCGGCCCGGTGTGCAGATTAAGGGCTATAACACAGCCTATAAGGGCCTTTACCTGCGTGTGCCGAACGCCGAAGACCCGCTCTGCAAAAAGGCGATGCAGTACATCGAGATTTTCGACGGCGTGACCGACCTCTATCTATATTATACGGACACGAAAAAGCTGGTCCGCGCGCCCGCCCGTTACCGCGTTGCGGTGAACTACGAGCTCGTCTCTGCATTGAAAAAACTTCTCGGCGAGGGAAATGTTGCGCTGAAAGAATAAGAAATTCTCAAAAAAACAAAAACCGATTCAAAAAAGACAAAATACCTCTTGAAACCGTCAGGGAAAAGGGGTATAATCAAAAATGAATGGAATAAATTGCTGAATTGCATTTTTAACTTTGCAGTTTTCAATAAGAAAGTGGAGGAATTTACAATGTGTGCAAAGAAAATCGCAGTACTTACAAGCGGCGGTGACGCACCGGGCATGAATGCTGCGGTTCGTGCTGTTGTCCGCACCGCGATCTCCTTCGGCATGGAGGTATATGGCGTACGTCACGGCTACAACGGTCTTCTGACCGGCGAAGTGCAGAAAATGGAGCTTCGCAGCGTTTCCAACATCATCCAGCACGGCGGCACGGCGCTCTTTACGGCGCGCAGCCCCGAGTTCAATACCCCGGAGGGCGTTCAGAAGGCGGCTGCTAAATGTCGCGAACTGGGCATCGACGGCGTGGTCGTCGTCGGCGGCGACGGTTCTTTCCGCGGCGCACGCGACCTGACCGGCGCAGGCGTTCCTTGCATCGGCGTTCCGGGCACCATCGATAACGATATTTCGAGCTCCGAATATACCATCGGTTATGACACGGCGATGAACACCGCTATGGAAATGATCGACCGCATCCGCGATACCACAGAGTCTCACGACCGCTGCAGCGTTGTAGAGGTCATGGGCAGACGCTGCGGTGACATCGCACTCAACACCGGCATCGCGGTCGGTGCAATCGCAACGCTCGTCCCGGAAGTGAAGTATGACTTTGAAAAGGACGTCATCGAGCGCATCCGCTACGCACAGAAGACCGGCAAGCGCCACTTCATCGTGGTCGTTGCAGAGGGCGTAGGTCACTCCGAAGATATCTGCAAGCGCATCCAAGAGGAGACCGGCATCGAGAGCCGTGCGACCATCCTTGGTCATGTACAGCGCGGCGGTTCCCCGACGCTCCGCGACCGTGTTGTGGCAAGCCGGATGGGCTACCACGCAGTTGAGCTGCTCCGCGACGGCAAGAGCAACCGCGTCGTCGTCATGCAGGGCGAACGCATCGTAGACTTCGACATTACCGAAGCCCTCGAGATGCCGCGCGTCTTCGACGAGAAGCTCTACAGGATCTCTCAGGATCTTTCCCGCTAAAGTTTAGTCACCGAAACGCCTGTTCCAAAAGGACGGGCGTTTTCTGTTTTTCGGCACGGTGTCTGCATTTTTTGCATAAAGCACCTTGTCTGGGGTAAAAAATAATTATTTTTGGGAAAATAGGTTGACATTTTCCGTAGTTCGTGGTAGAATAATCGAGCGGTCGAAAAGGGGCCGCGAGATAAATAGGGGCATAGCTCAGTTGGTAGAGCAGCGGTCTCCAAAACCGCGTGCCGTGAGTTCGAATCTTACTGCCCCTGCCACCATGGCCCGGTAGTTCAGTTGGTTAGAACGCTAGCCTGTCACGCTAGAGGTCGACGGTTCGAGCCCGTTCCGGGTCGCCACAAAAGGCGAGTTAATCTTGCCTTTTGCGTATGCTGCTATGGCTCAGTAGGCAGAGCACGTCCTTGGTAAGGACGAGGTCACCAGTTCGAATCTGGTTAGCAGCTCCAAGAAGGACTTTGCAGAGATGCAGAGTCCTTTTTTGTTTGTGTTTTTGAGAGCATGCAGTCAAAAAAGTAGTCGGCAGTATATCGTTTTTGAAGAAAAACGGTCTTTTTTGCGCCTGTTTATAATTTCGACTTGAAATTTACCGTATTTCTGCTATAATCTTTACAGTTATCCCTTTATGTTTATGCTTAAAAAGTGGTGGCCAAACTGCCAGAAAATTAAAGGAGCAGAGGATTATGAGTATTCCAGAAATGGACATGAACCCGGAGATCGCCCGAAAGTTACTCGAGGTCGGCGAAGAATTCCGCATTGAAGGCCCGTTCTTCTCGTACGAAGAAATCAAAATGGGCAACGTGAACCACACCTACAAAGTCAATTATATTCGCGATGACGGTACCGGCATGGCAAAGATTAAGTCTTTCCTTGTACAGCGCGTCAATACATATGCGTTTCAGCACCCGATTGAGCTGATGCAGAACATTGACCGTGTCACGGAGCATATCCGTGAAAAATGCCCGAATACGAAAAGCCTGCATTTCCATCACACGAAGCACGGCGTCAACTATTTGATGGATAATGACGGCTTCTGGCGGCTCAGCAACTACGTGCCGTCTGTGACGTTCGATACCTGCGACGACCTGAACGTGGTGCGCAGTGCAGGTGAGGCGTTTGGCGATTTCCAGCTGATGTTGGCGGATTTCGATGCGAACTCCCTTTTCTACACGATCCCGGACTTCCACAACACGCGCAAGCGTTATGAGAAGCTGAAGGAAGACATGGCGGCCGACCCGTGCAATCGTGTGGCAGAGGTGCGCGAAGAGCTCGATTGGCTGCTTTCCGTAGAGGACGAGGCTTGCCGCCTGACCGACCTCTTTGAAAAAGGCGAGCTTCCGCTGCGCGTTACGCACAACGATACAAAGATCAACAACGTGCTGTTCGATGAGAAGACGCACGAGGCGCTCGTTGTCATCGATCTCGATACCGTTATGCCGGGCCTTGTCGGCCACGATTTCGGCGATGCCATCCGCTTCGCTGCAAATTTTGTGGAAGAAGATTGCGATTATCCGGAAAAGGCCGGCGTAAACCTCAATATTTTCTGGGCATTTGCCGAGGGCTTCCTCAAAAAGACCGCCGCGTCTCTGACGAAAACCGAAGTGGATACGCTGGCGCTCAGCTGCTTTGCGCTTACCTGCGAGCTTGCAACGCGCTTCCTCGCGGACTACATCGTCGGCGATAAGTACTTTAAGGTCAAAAAGCCGCAGCATAACCTTGTCCGTACGCGTTGCCAGATTGCCCTTGCAAAGGACATGCTGAATAAAATGGACGCGATGAACGCCATCGTGCAGGACTGCGCACGCCGCTACAAAGAGACCGAAAACGCATAATTCATTTTGCATCCAGACGACCCGGCAGTTTTGTCGGGTCGTTTTTAAAAACAGGGGGGAGTTTATCATGAAAATTCTGTTGACCGGCGCAAATGGCTTTGTAGGGGCGCGCATCCGTGCGGCGGCGCCCGTTATTTGTGCGCCGTCTCTGCGCGGGGCGGAAAAAGAGGATATCGACCGCCTCATTGACACCGTGCAGCCGGACGCCATCCTTCACACCGCGGCAATCTCGGACATCGGTGCGTGCGCCAAAGACCCGGAAGGCTCGTACCACGCAAACGTTTTGGTGCCGGAGTATTTAGCCAAAGCCGCAAACGGTGCGAAGCTCGTGTTGTTCAGCTCCGATCAGGTGTACAGCGGCGCAAAGGGCGATAAGCCGTTTACGGAAGACGACGTTGCGACCGCAAATCTCTACGCCGAAGAGAAGTTGGAAATGGAAAACCGCGTTCTCGCGATCGACCCGAACGCTGTCATGCTGCGTGCGACGTGGATGTATGACATGCCCATGTTCGGCGTGCCGAACCGCAGCAACCTCATCACGATGTTCCTGAACGCCGCCATCACCCAAAGGCCGCTTGCACTTTCCAAAGAGGAATTTCGCGGCATCACCTATGTGCGCGAGGTTGCAGAGCAGACCTTGCAGGCTGTGAATTTGCCCGGTGGCGCGTATAACTTCGGCAGCGAGGCAGACGTCTCCATGTACGCGCTTGCGGAGCTGTTTATGAAAAAAACAGGCATGAAGCTCAATTTGCAGGAAAAGTCCGGCGGCGAAAACCTCTGGATGAATTGTGCAAAGCTCAAAAACGCCGGCGGTGGATTTGAGACGACTGCCGAAGGCCTTGCGACGTGCATTGAAGACTATAATCTTTCGCTGCTCGGCCAATAACAAAACGAAAATCTCCTTTGAATCCCGGTTTTATGGGTTCTTCAAAGGAGATTATTAATGGATCGAAATCTAATTATGTCAACAGCCTTATGTAAACTGAATTATGTAAAGTTAAAGAAATTTGTCGAGTTCGCGTTCCACTTCCGGCATTTTTTTCACGATTGGGTTTTCGATGCGGTAGCCTTCTTTCACAACCATGGAAAGCGTGCGCAGGGCGGAGAAGCTCTGAAGCGGGTTTTCTTTGCAGACGATGAGGTCGGCGGATTTGCCTTTCTCGATAGAGCCGGTGCGGTCGCCGATGCCGGCTAACTGCGCATTGAGAAGCGTCGCGCTGTATAACGCAAAGGCCGGGGTTACGCCGCAGTATTTTGCAAAGTAATGCAGCTCGCGCCACATATCGTAATGTGTGATGTACGGGCAGCCGGTATCCGTGCCGAGGCCGACCGGGATGCCTGCCGCAAGGCACGCCTTCGCCATGGAAACGATGCCGTCAAACACCACCTTGCCGTTTTCCTGCTGTTCGTAGGTCGCATGGGAGATATTGCGGTCAAACAGCGCATAGGGGAGCGCCGGAGAGATGGTCGAAATTTGGAACGCACCGCGGTCTTTCATGAGCTGCAAAATTTCCTCGGTCGGCTTTGCGCCGTGCTCTATGGAGTCTACACCGTTTTCGAGCGCCACGCGCACGCCCTCGGGGCTCTCCACGTGTGCCGCCACCTTCATGCCGAGCGCATGGGCGCGTTCACAGGCCGCACGCACCAGTTCCGGCTGCATGCGCAGCACGCCGGGCTCGCCCACGACCTCCGCATCCATCACACCGCCGGTGATCATCAGCTTGATGAGGTCGGGCTTTTCTTCGGCAATCTTTTCCACATACAGAACAGTTTCCTCAGCACTTTTGGCTTCATACGCGAGTGAGCCCGCCATGTGGCCGCCCGGCACGGAGACTGCCATGTTGGAGGCCAGAACGCGCGGCGCCAAAATTTTGCCTGCCGCTGCGGCATCGCGGATGATCGTGTCGAAATCCGCCACACCGCCCACGGTGCGAATGGTCGTCACGCCGCTTAAAAGCTCCGTTTTCGCGTAGCCCTCGCACATTTTGATGCCTACCTTGCGCATCATGCCGCAGGAGGTGATGAGCTTTACCGCCTTTTTCGGGTCGGAAGGCTTTTCTTTCGGCTTGCCGTTTGCGGGAAGATGCACGTGCATGTTGATGAGACCGGGCAGAACGTATTGTCCGTTTAAATCGATTGTCTGAAAACCGTTTAGCTTGTCCGTGTCCGGGCGAATGTCCACAATGTTTTTGCCGGAAATGTAGACCGTTTTGTTTTTCTGCGGCTGCATATCCTTGGTGCCGTTGAGAACAATACCGTTTTTCAGTGCATACCGCGCCCCGTTTTGAAAGCTGCGCATAGAAACTCCTCCTAAATTACTTTTTATTTGATTGTATAACGGCGGAATCATAAATGCAAGACAAATGACGGTAAATGTCAAGGCTGCGCTAAAAACAGCGAACCTACGAAAACCCACACCTCAAAAGTGTCATTTAAACCCCCTTCGGCATAACTTGTACAAGGGGGAAGTCCCCGAAAACAAGGAGGGGTTTTATGGCATCTTTTACAAATTTCGCGACGCTTTCGTATAACGGAGGCACAACGAATTCCAACACCGTCACGGGCGAGCTTTTGGAGGCCTTGACCGTTACCAAAACTGCCGTGGTGAAAAATTACGCCGCAAACGATAAGATCACGTATATCATTTCTATCGTAAACAGCGGTGCGCAGCCGGTGACAAATCTCACGGTCACCGATAACCTCGGCGCGTATGAATTTAATAGCGGGACCGTCTATCCGCTCGCGTATGTGCCGAATTCTGTTCGGTATTATGTAAACGGCGTCTTGCAGACCGCGCCCACCGCAACGCCGGGGCCGCCGCTCGTCATTACGGTCCCGAATGTCCCCGCAAACGGCAGCATCATGCTCGTTTACGAGGCAGAGGTCACAGCGTATGCACCGCTCGGCACGGACGGCAGCATCACGAATACCGCAAATGTCACGGACGGCAATCTGGAAGTCAGCGCGTCGGAAACGGTCTCCACGGAGGATCGCGCGGTGCTCACCATCAGCAAAGCGCTGTGTCCTGCGGTCGTCACGGGGAACGGGCAGATTACGTATACGTTCGTCATCGAAAACACGGGCAACACCGAAGCTTCCGAAGCCGAGCGCATCGTGCTGACCGATACGTTTGACCCGATCCTCAAAAACATTGCGGTCACGTTTAACGGCGCCGCTTGGACAGTAGGTACGCAGTACACGTATGTCGAAACGATCGGCGTGTTCGCAACGCTTCCGGGGCAGATCACCGTTCCCGCCGCGCAGTATACGCAAAACGAAAACGGCACATGGGCCACTACACCCGGCACCGCGGAGGTTGTTATCACCGGCACCGTGTAAAGCAAAATTCAGCAGGACGCATAGCGTAGATATCCTCCGGCTTTTCGCCGGGGGATATTCATGCTTTGTGTCGTTTTTTAACAAGCGATTTTACATGGATTTTACAAAGAACACACAGTTGATTTGACATAGACACGATATACTCCTATACGTGTAAAAGAATGTTAAAAGGGGAAAATCGGGTATGGATATTTTCAATGTACTGACGATGATCGGCGGGCTGTGTCTTTTTCTGTTCGGCATGAATCTGATGGGGCAGGCCTTGGAGCGCCGCGCGGGCGGCAAGCTGCAAAGCTTGCTCGATAAAATGACCGGCAGTGTACCGGCGGGCTTTTTGACGGGCCTCGGCATCACAGCCATCATTCAAAGCTCGTCGGCGACGACAGTCATGGTAGTGGGCTTCGTAAACTCCGGGCTCATGACACTGCGGCAAGCCATCAACGTTATCATGGGCGCGAACGTGGGTACCACCGTCACGGCGTGGCTGTTGAGCCTTGCGGGCATCAGCGGCAGCAATATTTGGGTGAATCTTTTAAAGCCGTCATCCTTCACGCCTGTTTTGGCGCTCATCGGCATCATTTTCTATATGTTCTGCAAGTCCGGTAAAAAGAAAGATACCGGCATGATCCTGCTCGGCTTTGCGACCTTGATGTTTGGCATGGAAACCATGAGTGGTGCGGTTTCGGGTCTTAAAGATGTCCCGGCGTTCGCTTCGCTGTTCCTGATGTTCAAAAATCCGATTCTTGGCGTGCTTGCGGGCGCGCTTTTGACAGGTATCATCCAGTCCAGCTCAGCTTCCGTGGGCATTTTGCAGGCATTGGCCGTAACGGGGCAGGTCAGCTACGCGGCGGCTATCCCGATTATCATGGGCCAGAATATCGGCACCTGCGTTACGGCACTGATCTCCTCCGTGGGCACACAGAAGAACGCAAAGCGCGCGGCAGTTGTCCATTTGATGTTCAACGTTATCGGCGTGGTCGTGTTACTGACGGCCTTCTGGATTGTAAAGATCGTGTTTGCACCGGCTATTCTGGATGGAAACGCCACCATGTCCGGCATCGCGATTGCGCACTCGCTCTTTAATATCCTGTGCACGGCGATGCTGCTGCCGGCAGGCGGCCTGCTTGAAAAGCTCGCAATCCGCATCGTGCCGGATAAGGGCGGCAAAGAGCAGCCTGTTGAGCTTGAAGAACGTCTGCTCATCACACCGTCCGTCGCGCTCGGCCGCTGCCGTGCCGTTGCGGGCGAAATGGCACGCTGCGCAGGTGAAGCGCTGCATATGGCGCTGACGACCTTTGAAAATTATTCGCCGGAGCTTGCGGAATCCATCCGTGAAAACGAGAGCCGCTGCGACCGCTACGAAGACGAGCTTGGTACATACCTGGTGCGCCTGAGTGCCCAGCAGCTGAGCGATGCCGAAAGTGAAGAAGCCACCGAATTATTAAAAATTATCGGCGATTTTGAGCGTATCTCCGACCACGCCGTGAACTTGCTTGCGGCATCGGAAGAACTGCGCAGCAAGGGACTTGGCTTCAGTGCCACTGCAGAAAAAGAGCTGAAGGTGCTCATCGGCGCGGTGAGTGAGATATTGAATACGGCAGAGCGCGCGTTCAGCGAAAAAGACCTTGCGGCCGCCGCACAGGTAGAGCCGCTGAAACAGGTCATCGTTGCACTGAAGGAGCAGATGCGCACGCGCCATATTCTGCGCATGCAGCAGGGTCATTGCAGTATTGAAGCGGGCTTCGTGTGGTCCGACCTGCTGACGGATCTCGAGCGAACGGCTGACCACTGCTCCAACATCGCCGGCTGTGTTCTGGATGCGGCAAACCACGGTCTTAATCTGCACGAAACGCTGCGCGCCATGCGTGCCGACGACCCCGACTTCCGCCGCGCCTACGGCACCTACGCGGAAAAATACCGCTTGCAGGCAGTATAACTACATAATCAATCAAGTAAAAAAGAGACAGTTTGCTTTGATATGCCCCAATACCGGACACCGGTATGGGGGCATATCACTTTAGGCTGTCTCTTTTTGTATTTGATGAGGTTGCTGAGAATGCTGATTTAGAGGTTGTAACGGAATAGAGCATTTTAAGACTGGGACTGGTGTACGGAATCGTATTTGTAATTACCCAATGCTTTGAGGTAGGCGTCGTAAGCCTCTTCCAACGTAGAAAACTTCTCTCCTTTGTTCAGAATTTCCTGATACTGGCTCCGCGTAAGCGATTCCGAGATGGTGACATAGTTCTTGCCTTTTCGCGTACCGGTCTTGGTTTCGGAAACATAATATTTCCCGTCACCGGTTTGAATAATTACGGGGATTTTATTTCCGGCCCCGACCTTATCCGTGTCCAGAGATGTCCAGAAAAGATACCGATTTGCTTTTTGTCCCTCTCTTCCGTCGCCAAGATAGGCCCATGTGCAATCAGGCTGCTGCAAAAGACTGTTATTCAGTTTTTTAATCTCTGTGATAATGGATGGAACATATTGCGAATCCGGACATCTGGAGTCAAACTCAAAGTTTGTATTGGTTCCTATGCTGCCGTTTTTCCAAAATTCTGTATCGTATAGAAGTGGGAAGAAATCCGTTACGTTTGTGTTAAACGGGTATTTAGGTGTAGATGGATCGGCTTTTCCGCTCCAATTGAGAATGATTCCGTAATCTTCCTTATACGATACGACACAGGTTCCGTTTGGCGCAGCAACGCCTTTCCAGTTAACCGTGTCTCCTTGGTTTTTGTAATGGACGATACCGCCGATATTCACAGGGTCCAATGATTTCCAGTCGGCCTGCTTCTGTTTTAGGTTGACGGTTACGGTAGCCTCGGAATCTCCGAGCAACG